>Ga0209415_10002395_pt1 | contig 35113 bp, 31 predicted proteins | sample PeaSoiSIISIP2007_FD_187696 | JGI IMG/M metagenome (GOLD analysis project Ga0209415, IMG submission 187696) | Peat soil microbial communities from Weissenstadt, Germany - SII-SIP-2007 (SPAdes) (version 2) | ecosystem: Environmental > Terrestrial > Soil > Wetlands > Peat | place: Germany... | reverse complement strand
TGGAACGGTCTGAACCGTGTACCCCCACCCCCTCCCCCTGTGGAAATCGCATTCCACCCCCTGAAAAAACCAATAAACATCAAGGAATCAACTACTTGTAAATTTTACATAGTTACTGGACAGTAAACAGAGAGGCCCATTTTTGGCCCTTTTTGACCCCAAAAATCCCGATTTTGGCCTCAAAATCGCCCTTTTTAGCCAAATTTTCGAGCCTCAAAACGCTCGACGAAGCCAATCTCCATCGACTTCCGAACAGGCCCCAAATCCCCAAAGATGAGGCAAAGAAGCCAGCGTTATGCGCCGACCACAGCCTGGAAGGCGTTCTGGGCAGCGGCGAGAGTGGCTGCGAGTTCATCCTTGCCGTGCGCCGCGCCCAGGAACATGGCTTCATATTGCGAAGGGGGCAGCCAAACGCCCTGCTCCATCATGGCGCTGTGAAAGCGGGCGAAAGCTGCGGTATCGCTGCGGGAGGCCTCGGCGTAGTTGCGTACGGGACCAGTAGTGAAAAACCAGGTCCACATCGAGCCGACGCGGTTCAGAGTGAGGGGAACGCCAGCTTGTGCGGCTTCGGCGGCTACGCCTTCGGCGACGGCCTGAGCGGAGGCCTCTAGCTGCGGATAGATCTGGGCTGCATTCTCCTGCAAGTAAGTGAGCGTGGCGATGCCTGCGGCCATGGCCAGTGGATTGCCGCTCAGCGTCCCGGCCTGATAGACGGGACCAAGCGGAGCCAGCAGATCCATAAAGCGGCGCTTGCCGCCGAATGCGCCCACGGGCAGTCCCCCGCCGATGATCTTGCCCAACGTAACCAGATCCGCATCAAGTCCATACAGCTCCAGCGCGCCGCCCAGCGCCACCCGGAAGCCCGTCATTACCTCATCGACGATCAGCAGCGCCCCCTGCCGGGCGGTAAGCGCCCGCAGCATTTGCAGGTAGCCGGGTGCCGGCGGGATGCATCCAGCGTTGCCAACCACAGGCTCCAGGATGATGGCGGCAATCGAGTCGGGATGCGCGGCAAAAGCTGCGGCGACGGCCTCGGGGTCGTTGAAGGGAACCGAGAGGGTGAGGCTGGCGATCTCCTCTGGGACGCCCGCGGAGCCGGGAATGCCGAGCGTGGCGACGCCGGAGCCTGCTTTGACCAGAAGGCTGTCGGAGTGGCCGTGGTAACAGCCGTCAAATTTAAGGATGAGCTTGCGGTTGGTGGCTGCGCGGGCCAGGCGGATCGCGCTCATGGTGGCCTCGGTGCCGGAGCTGACAAAGCGAATCTTCTCGATGGCCGGATAGCAGGCGAGAACGCGCTCGGCCAGGTCGGCCTCGGCAGCCGTGGACGCGCCAAAGCTGGCTGATCGCGTGGCGGCGCGCTGAATCGCCTCGACCACCGGGGGGAACGCGTGGCCGAGGATCATCGGCCCCCAGGAACCAAAGTAGTCGATGAAGTGATTGTTGTCGGCATCGGTCAGGTAGGCACCGAGCGCGCTCTCGATGAACGGGGGTGTGCTGCCCACCGAACGGAAGGCGCGGACGGGAGAATTGACGCCACCGGGAAAGATACCCTCGGCGCGCTGCTGAAGAATCTGAGAACGGGTACGGAGTGAGGCAGGGGAATTCATGATGGGACCAGTATAGATGGAGCAGGGGTCAGTGAGCAGAAAGTCGTTGAAGTAACCGGAGGAAGCAAGAAAGGCAAACAGCTTTTAGCAATCATAAGACGACGATTGCCTGCGAGTTAGTAAGAATGAATAACATTGTCTGCGAGTGAGAGGCTTGAACGGTCCTACGTCCTCTGAAAATGCCGAGTAAGTCCTTTTTTAGGTATGGCGTGGCGCAGTTTCTATATATAGTCGACGATTCAGAGGAAAACACTTGCCAATCGACGACTCTTCCCATAGAGTGTTGCCGGAGTTCCAACTCCTTGAAATTCGTCCTGTAGGAGGTCGTATGCGATTCAAATCCATTTACGTGCGTGGATGCGCGGTCATGTTTTCCCTATCCCTGACGATTGCGGCAGCATCCTGCTTCGCGACTGAAACCATTGACCAGGAGAACACGGCAAAGACGCTCAATAGCGTCAGCATTGCATCGCCCCACATAGTAGGTCAGACATTCGAGCCCCGCCTTCCCTGGCTTACTGCCGTGGTAGTTGCGCTGACCGCCAACGTTGGAATTGGAAACACCATCACGCTGACGGTATCGGACCCGGTCAGTCATCTTGTTTTGGCGACCATCAATCAGCCGACTCGCGGGCCGATCTTTCCACCCATCAAGCCAATCCGTCCATCCTTCGATAAATTTGTTCTGCCTGGAGGAGGCGTTGCTGTTACACCGGGCAAGCCGCTGCTGATCTCTTTAAGCAGCACCGGCGCCAACAAAAACATCAAGTGGTTGTATGCCACCGGCAATCCGTATCATTCTGGATCGGCATTCCTGAATGGAAAGCCGTCCAAAATTGGAGATTTTCTCTTCAGAACCCTGGGAACGAACCCGCCGCGATGGACCTATGCAGTGGAACCGAACCATTGGGTAAATTGGGTCTCGATAGCCGGTGATGGCAGCAAGGTACTGGGAGGGACTTTCCTGAAAAGTACAACCTCGGATTTCTGGATTTACTGTTTGGATAACACGGGCAATCTGAAGTGGAAGGATGAAGATGCTTCATCCTACACGGGTGTTTTCCCAACGGCGATCTCTCAGAATGGTCTTTATGGCGCGGCGGGTGGATGGTTGCAGGGAACGGGCTTCGTGCGGGCCTATAACATGAATTCCGGATCGCAGATTCTGAGCAGCAACAACACGCCAGAGAAGCGCGTCAACACCGTGGCTCTCAGCAAGGATGGCACCTGGCTGATTGCCGTTGACGGCAGTTCCTCGTCGACCAATGCCCGGCTGCGGCTCTACAAACTCCAGTCTGGAAGTTATGCGATGACGGATTCCTTTTCCTTTGCCAACGACAGCATTGGTACAGCGGCGATTTCACAGGACGGCGCGTTCATCGTGGCTGGCGCATCGAATGGCATCGTGAAACTCTTTGCCAACAATCAAGGGAGTCTGCTACTGAAGAACACCTGGACGGAGACCGGTACCACGGAAGTTCAGGGCGTGGATATCAGTGCGGATGGATCGATGTTTGCAGCTTCATTCCCAGATGGAAAGATCGCTGTATTCAATTCCAGCAACTTCTCATCGAGCGGAAAGCCTGAGTGGAGTTCGCAGGTGAATGGCTCGGCATCCAGTCTTCACCCAACGTGCAGCGGCCACACTATCTATGGAATCCGCATCTCTGCGGATGGTGGGCGCGTTGTATCCAGCTGCGATTGCAGCGCCAACGGCTATGTGGATATGTTCAAGAACCCGCCAACGCTGAACGCCGGAGTGCCCAAGCCAGAGTGGAGCTTCCAAACCAACCGTCCGCCGAATCCCGGTCTGAGTATAGACGGAGCTGCCAAGTACGTTGCGGTAGCCGACGGCTATCCGGTCGGCACCCCCGGCAATTTTTACCTGCTGGATGCCGTGACCGGGAGGAATTTGTGGAACTATGAATCGGGCAATGAGAATTATTCAATTGCGATCTCCGACGACGGCAAGTATGTGGTGGGCGGAAGCGACGACGGCAAGATTTACTTCTGGGAGAACTACTGATTCCCGAAGTCATGCCGATTGGCCAAACAATTTGATTCCTTCTCCACCTTCCGGCTGCTGTGGCCGCCGGAAGGTGAAGAATGCGCGTGGTTGGCTTGAAGTGAGCCATTGTCGAGAGGAGGTCTATCCGCAGTTGAAGGTGGGTCTCAGGTCAGGGTGTTCGCATCGGGGCGACGCTTTGCGCGCGGATTTCAAGCCGGAAGGCGCTGGAACCTGTACTCTGGTAGAGGAACCTATCGATGCGTATTGCCTCAATCTTCGCTCCCGTACTGCTTGGCCCGGCCCTGCTGCTGACCGTCGGCACTCCTGTTTCCGCGCAATCCGCGACTGCCAAAGTTGCGGCTGGCGCACCGGTAAAAGCAGCCGTTCCGGTCGCTGCGCCGTTGTTGCCCGAGGTCTTTGCTGGATGGGTTGCTCCCGGCCCGGTAAACGCTCTGGCCGACCCCGCGCAGGCTGATCCAGCCAATGCGGCGGCGCTGGCCGAGTACAGCCTCTCCGGCGCGGCAGTGGCCAACTACAGTCGCGGCAGCGAGACGCTGAGCCTACGTACGCTGCGCTTTCACGATGCCAGTGGCGCTTACGGAGCCTATTCGTTCTATCGCGGGTCGGGCTGGCCGAAGGAAAAAATCGGCACCGGCGCGGCTTCGTTCCACAATCGTGTGCTGTTCTGGCTGGGCAATACGGTCGTCGATGCCACCTTCTCCAAAATCACCCCCATGAGCGGCTCGGAACTGCGGGAGCTGGCCAGCCAATTGCCTATTCCCGACGGTAGCCGCGCGCTGGCAGCGCCGCTGCTCGCCAACCTGCCCCAGGGTTCGCTGCAGGGGCAGACGATGCACTACGCGTTGGGTCCGGCGGGGTATGCCAGTGGAGGCGTGCTTCCGGCCCAGATCGTCGGCTTTGATCGCGGCGCGGAGGCAGTGACGGCGGATTACTCGCTGCGCTCAGGCCCGGCCACTCTGACGCTGATCGACTATCCCACTCCTGAGTTGGCAGCAGCACAGGAAACCCGCATCCGCGAGTACATCAAGGCCGGCAAACAGGCCCAACCGGCTTGGACCAAGGCGCTGCAAGACTCGGACACGGCCTCGCTGGAGGTGCGGCGCAGCGGGCCGATCGTAGCGCTGGTCAGCGGCGACGCCGTTCCCGACGACAGCCATAAACTGCTGGAAACAGTACACTTCGAGGCTGACCTGACCGCGATCCCACAGCCCACCGATTCCGAAGTGAAGAAGACCAGCAAACTCCTGCTAGGCATCGCCTTCTTTGTGATCGTGGGAACCAGCGCCATGATTCTGCTCGGATTCTTCCTGGGCGGTGGGCGCGCGCTGTACCGAATTGCACGCGGCAAACCAGCTTCGTCGGTCTTCGACGAGGAGTTTACGAGCCTGCATTTGCGCGAATAGAAAAATAATTTTTTCGTGCTTTTGCATCTGTCGCAGCGGTACGGATGCTCGCGCTAAAGCTGTGGAAAACAAGGCCGAAACCGGAAGAAACCCGAAGAAATGTCGCTGATTGACGTACCGGAAAAGGCGAAGAGAAGTCGAAGTCTGCCTCTGTGAATTTCTTCGGATCGCATTCTTAACTCCATGATTACAAACAACTTATTTCGACACGGAATTCCCCTTGACACTCGCTCCCCCCGCCCCTAGTATGCAGCCAGAAAGTTCTGATGGTTTTGCCTCCGTTGGAACTATTCTCCCTAAGGAAGGAGCTGCCCTGTTGCCGGGCGGCTCTTTCCGTTTTACCCCTCTGTATTCAGTCTTCTAGGGTGCCGACTCAGGCGCGGCGTGGTGGCTCTCGCGGAGTCCATCCGGGATTTCTGCCTCGAATGTGGACCGCCACTCTTTACCTGAGGCCCCGGCAACGATACAATCGATCCAGTGTGTGAGCCGAAGTAGCTCAGTTGGTAGAGCAGCTGATTCGTAATCAGCAGGTCGCCGGTTCGAATCCGGCTTTCGGCTCCAGATTTTGTTTCTCCGGACGTTTTGTTTATGGATGGTACCGGAGACGAACGGTTCCTATAAAGAGGCGGTAGAACGGCGGGGATGGAACCGCGGGTCTACCGCTTTTTCATGCACTTTTTCTTCCGCTCCACGCACCGCCGCGCGTGTTCTCCAAAAATTCACCATAAATTGTGCATGGATTCAAATTACCCTTCCCGTCTGCATGTTCCACTGCCTTCAGTTCTCAGTACGCAAATCCCACAACAAAGGCAGTTCATGAAAACGATCCAAATGAATCATTCCCCTCTGGTTGCCCTTCGACTCAACTCACTTCTTCTGCTCTTGGCCGCAGTTGCCGTCGTGCTGCTCCCCGCAGTCAGCGCACATGCCGACATCGTTGCCGACGGCGGCTTCGAGTCCGCCGCTCCCGGCGCAACCGCCAACACCTGGACCCAATACAACGTCGGCAGCAGCATCGACGGCGGCTCCTGGCTGGTCACCGCAGGCTCGGTAGGCGTGGATTCCCAGGACAATTACGTCTACGACGGCAACAACTCCGTCACGCTCAATGGCGACCCCACGCAGATCGACTCGCTCTCCCAGACACTCGCCACCATCGTCGGCCAGCAGTACACCATCGGCTTCTGGGCTGATGCCGAAGTCAACAATGCCTTTTCGGCTACCTTTGGTGGCGTGGCGCTGAGCGGCGTCCCCAGCAGCATCGCGGAAAACGGCTTCCCCAACTCCAACTATCCGGGCAACAGCTCACAGTTTGTGTACTACTCCGGAACCGGCATCGCCACCTCGACCAGCACCGAACTGACCTTCTCCTCCACGACGCTGCCGACCATCGGTAACGGCGTTTCCGTGGAGATCGACGACGTTACCGCGACGCCCACCCCGGAGCCGGGTTCCATCTTCCTGATGCTGACCGGAATCCTCGGTCTTGGTTTCGTCGTTGCGCGCAAGCACCTTGGCCAAGCCGCTCTGAACAGCGCGAATTTGGCCTAGGAATACGTAGGGGGCTAGATCGCCCCGCGCAGTGCAGATCGTGAACTGCCTGTCTGCCGCCCCCAGCGAGATGATTTCTTGTCGGGCTTCGATTCGCCGCTCGTCCGCTGCCCATTCACTCCCCCCCCCCCCCGACAGCGCCCAGACTAGTACCAGCTTTCCACCGGATTCCCGCAGGACTGAAACTCCACGGAATCCGTTCACCGCATTCGATGAAGGAGTTCTTTCCATGAATCACTTTGCCTCATACTCTCGCACAGCCCGTTTCGTCGTGGCTGGCGTCGTCGCGTCCTGCTCGCTCAGCGCCATAGCCGCTGAAGCGGCCGCTGTCTTCACTCCTGGCAATCTGGTCGTCAGCCGCTCAGTGTACACCGGCAACGCCAGTTCCGTAGCCCTGGGCGAACTGCTGCCCCCCAACTGCGTTCCCAGCCTCTGCTCGACCATCGCCAACGGTTCCGTCGCCAACGGTGCCATCGACAACGGCGCTTACCCCTACGTTTTCAATAACGTACTCTACGATGCCGCCTTCGGCATTACTTCGCCCATCGTGCTGGACGAACTGACGCCCACCGGCACTCTGCTCAATACGCTTGAAGTGCCCAACAGTCGGCAGCAGGGCATCACCAATGTGAGCGATCAGTTGGTCACCAGCTTCACTTCCAAGTCGGAAGAAGCTCTCCACCTCTCCACCGATGGGAAATACCTGACCTTCATCGACTACGTGGCTCCGGTCAACACCGTCGATGTCTCGAATGCCAACACCCCGGCTGCGATTGACTCCACCAACCCGGTTCCCGGCGTTTACTATCGCGCCGTCGGTATGGTCAATGCGCAGGGGCAGTTCACCTTCACGGAGACCAATGCCTACAGCGGAAATAACGGCCGCGCGGCGATTCTGGTCAACACCGGCGGCAACAACTTCTTCTATACCGTTGGCAACGCTGGAAACGGCAGCAATCCCGAGCCGAAGGGCGTGGTTCTGGGCGCGGGCGCGCAGATCGTCACCCCGTCCACGCTGAGCGAATACAACCAGAACACCTTGGCCCTGCCCACCCCTGTAGCCAGCTTCAGCGTCACCCAGTTGGGCAACAAGGCCGACAAGATCGGCAAGGACGACAACTTCCGCGGTGTGACCCTCTACAACAATGTTCTCTATATCACCAAGGGAAGTGGCGGAAACGGCGTCAACACCGTCTACTTTGTGGATACCACCGGTAAAGCTTGCACCAAGACCGGCGTTGGACTGCCTCAGCCCAGCGCGCCCCTGCCGACCGCGAGCATTGCCTCCAGCTACACCACAGCCAACGGACTGGCCAACAATATGTGCGTGCTGGCCGGCTTCTCCACCGTCTCCAACAAGACCGGAACCCCGACAGCCTATCCCTTCGGTTTGTGGTTTGCCAACCCCACCACGCTCTACGTAGCCGATGAAGGCAACGGAACCACCACATACAACGACACCTCCAACACCTACACCGCTGCGTCCGGTACCGGCGCAACGGGCGGCCTGCAGAAGTGGATCTTCAACGCCACTACCCAAACCTGGCAGCTTGCCTACACGCTCTCCAAGGGACTGAACCTGGGCGTTCCCTACTCGGTTGCTGGCTATCCCACGGGAAACAACTCCGCCACCGGCCTGCCCTGGGCGCCTGCCACTGACGGCCTGCGCAATATCATCGGCAACGTCAGCGGCAATGCCTTGCACGGCCAGTACGTCACCATCTGGGCCACCTCCTCGACCATCAGCGGCAACGGAGACACCGGTGCGGACCCCAACAAGCTCTTCGTCATCATCGACAAACTCTCCAACACCACGGCCGCCCAGGCTACCAGCGAGACCTTCTCCGACATCGACGACGCCAAGTACGGCGAAGTCCTGCGCGGCATCTCCTTCACGCCCGGAACCACGCTCACCTCGCTCTCCTACTAGGTCTTTGCAGTTTGAAGTTGTGCCAATGCCGGGTGCCCCAGGTCTCGATTTTGAGCAAGGAGCCGGCATTGGCCGGTGGGATTTTCCAAGGAACATGTGGGCAGCATGTGAAGATGTTCCTTGGGAGACCTGGGCACCTCGCTTTCAACCTGAATACGGCAGTTAGCGCACTCCGGCTTGCTTCGCCAAGTTGCGACTGGCATGAACTAGAGCAAACTCCTCACTCGCCATTTCCGCGAAGCGAAAGCTAACCTGCTGCTTTTCTCTTGCTTTCGCTTCACTGAATGACCGTGTTCATTGCGTGTACTAGGGAACCTCCGAATAAGTCAGCATAATGAAGGGTACGGGCTTTAGCCCGTACATAAAACCTGCAAATTCACGGGGCTGTAGCCCCTGAGGAAATGCATTCTGCCATCACCTGTACTTGTTCAGAGGCTCCCTGGGGAACTCCCTCGATTCGCGAAGGAGATAGTTCGGTTCTCCCGACCAGCTCAAGTTTTTGAACTGCTCTAATATCGCCGCTCCATCAGCGGGTTTCCGCGTTTGGAGAAGCCCGCGCTCTGAAAGCCCAGCTTGCGATACATCGAGACCAGCGCCCCTGGCGCAACATCCGCCGGAGAATCGGGCCGCGCTTCCAGTTGCGCCACATGATGCCCATGACTGCGCGCCGTGCGTAGCGCTGCGTCAATCAACTGACCTGCCAGTCCCTGCCTACGATGCTCCGGCGCGACCTTCAGGTCAGAGATATACACGCCGTCCTGCGACGGTGTCAGTTGCACTGAGCCAACCGGCTGCGCCATGCCCAGCGCGGCCACCTGTATCTGCCAGCCTGAACCACTAACCAGCGGAGCGCGCATCTGATACTGCGCGGCGGACTTCGCTTTGCGATTGATCACCGCGCAACCCGCAGATGCTGGCTTCATCTGCAAGGCCGGCGTATCGGAACTTGCCTCATGTGCATGACTCATCGAAGCCATCCGCCCCAACCGGTCGGCCTCGGCTTCAAGAGCGTTGTCCTGCACCACGGCCACGCCGCTGCCAAACGGATTGGCCACGCGCCCTGCCCGCTGCTGCACCACATGCGTCAGTTCGTGACCCAACAAAAACTGGCCATGCGGCGTGTGCGGATTGTATTGGCCGGGAGCAAAATGCACGTCGGATCCCCATGTAAAGGCGATGGCACCAATGGCCGATGCCTCCGGCCCCACATGCACCCGCACATCGGAGAAGTTCGCCCCCAAGGCGGCTTCCATCTTGGCCTGCACGTCGCGCGGCAGCGGCCAGCCTCCCGATTTGGGACGAAGATCAACCTGGAACGCATCAGTCCCCGGTCGGCACTGCATCGCCGACTTCTTTTGCACTGCACCGGGATGCACGGCGTGAAAGGAGAAGGGGCGCGCCACAAAAACCCCTTGCACCACGCGGCCTCGACCGCAGCCCACGCACAATTGCGCTGGCCTCTGTTGCGCAACCTGCGCGGCCAGTCCAGATACGGGACGAAATGGCGGCGGTGCTTTCACGCAGCCAGTGTACACCGGTTTTGATTACGCGAAGCAAGAATAATTGCGGCGCGCGCCCCTTTCCGACTTATACTGTTTTGTCGGTGCGTAAGGCGGGATGGAGCGGCACAGGATGGGCTATCAGGGCATACCCAAGATTTATCCCAACCTGAACCCGGCGGCGGCGATTCCAGTCGATCGGGAGCAGATCTTCCACCTGCACAGTTTTGCCAACAACTACCGAATGAATCGCGGCCGTGAGCATGGACAGTATGTGCCTAACTCGCGCTATGTCTTTGTCACCATGATGAACGGCGAGACGCTGCTGCACCCGCGCTTTCGCCATCCAGCCATCTCGGAGGGTAAGCCAGTGCTCTACGCCGGCGAGGCCAGCTTCAACAACGGCAAGCTCGACTGGTGGAGCAACGGCAGCGGCAACTACCGCCCCGACCCCGCTCACGCCCTCCAGGCCGGTATGCCGATGGATCAGTTCTACCCCTACGAGGAGATCCTCAAAGGAGCCTACAAGCAGCCGAAGCCGTCCAGAACACGCGGCGCGCACAACGAAGGCGCAAGAACATTAGTGCAGGCGCGTATGTTGCACAGCCCCAAGCCGCTGGTAGGGATGGGGAGTCAAAGAACAGCAACAGGAACTTCATTCAGGTTTTAACTGTTTATCGTGAATGTCCGGATTTGTAGCGAAAGTCCAGTTTTGAAAGGGCACGACTTCAGTCGTGCCGATAAGCCACATAGAATCATTGGGGCTTTAACCCCTGAAGGAAGTTTCCAGCGATTCCGATCTTCACTTCAAGTGATTTAGGAAGGTCACATTGAAACCGATGGTGCAAGCAAAGTCTCCGCCGCAGACAACCGCAAAACCAACTGGCCCCGGCTTCGGCGCGCCACCTGTCTACAATCCCTTTGCTTCAGTGCAGAGAAAAGCCGCGCCACCCGTCTACAAACCCTCCGCGCCCGTCCAAAAATTGTCTGCCCCGGCTGTGTATAGGCCCAACGCGAACCATTGGATTGACTCGAAAAATCTGCTGCAAGCTATCTCTCAACCAGGTTTTCCGCTGCATGGTAAAAGTCCACAAGGCAGAGTCTTTCCTTTGAACATTGAACCGTCCAGTTATGCAATAGGTGGAATCCTGTCAGAAGAAAGGCAAAATGGGATTTTTCCCTACAAGACACAGATAAAACAACCGCTTATCCAGATGTCGAAAATGGTCAGTAGTTCACAATCTACATCTGTCACTTTGTTGGTCAAGAACGGTATCAGCTATGACGGTAAAACGGGACATAACAACGGCCATGCAGAAATGGACGCGCTCAATGACTATTTAATAGGCCACGGAGTCCCTCTATGGCCGACGAAAGAAGACGAAGATGAACTTCAATCGGCAAAAGCCGATTTGGCTGGCGCAACGATGTCATGCCCTGGCAAACCTATCTGTGGAAGATGTTCTTTTGTCTTAAAGGCTTTGGGAATACAGGCGGCTACTGGATCTGAATTTGGCACCAAATCAATGGGGTCGACCCAATGGGGAGTATCTAATTGCGTAAAGATGTTTCTTAAATATTGCGGGGTAGATGCTGATGATGTAGGGAATCAGAATTTTTTGCGTTGAGAGCCGAACAGAATTTGTTGGCGAGCAGGTGACCCAGCGATTGATTTCGAGACCTGTAATCGTGGGCGGGGGCCGCACACTAAGTTTGTAAGAATGCAGTAATACCAAAACTGTGGGTGCCCCATCCTTCACTTTTTTCTAGTCCCCCACCGGTGTTCCCGACCCGCCGCGTATCAAATTGTAGCGTGGACCTCCTGGTCCACGTCTGTTCCTTTTCTAGCGAAGGTAGGCTGGCACAAACCTCGACCATCGGAACGGGTATCAAATGCTTCCGTGACAGCAGGTGGCTCCCAGTCTCGATGACGATATAAAACTCTCCGGAGACTACCCCGGGTCCTTACTCGGTCTGCGAGGCACCTAGGCAGCCCGCCTCCATCACAGTAGATGGCATCCGCCGCACAGCACAAAGGCCTCGCCGCAGCGAGGCCTTTGTGGAATTTCAAGCTTCCGATGGCTTAGTGAGCTGCGGGAGCCTTGACTGCGGGCCTGGGAGCAGCAGCCTGCGCCGGAGGCGCTGGCACACCTGACTTGGTGTTGTAGGCGTCGATGACGGCCTTGGTGATGTCCGTGGAGGGGCTGGCATACAGAACGACCGGGGTCTGCTGCTGGCTGGCATCCAGAACCACCGTGAAGCCCTGCTGCTGCGCGTAGCCGTCGAGCACTTCGGCGACCTTGGCGGCAACCTTGCCGAAGAGTTCCTGAATCTCCTGCTGGTAGTCGTTCTGGGCGTCTTCGACCTGACGCTTCAGTTGCTTATCCTTCTCGTCGATGCTCTTGGCGCGGCTGGCGCGCTCGGCGTCGCTGAGCTTGTCGCCCTGAGCCTGGAGCTGCTTCTGCAGGCCTTCGATCTCGTCGCCGAGAACCTTGATTTGCTGGCGCTTGGGATCGTACTTCTTCTGCAGATCGGCGAAGTCGCGCTGGAACTCATTGGTCTGACCAACGGCGGCCTGGAAGGCGATCACTGCGGTTTTGGACGTTCCGGCCGTGGCCGGGGCTTGTGCCGCCGCGCCCAGGGCAAAGCCCGAGGCCAGCGTGAGAATGATTGCTAGAGTGCGCTTCATTTGCTTGTACAGCTCCTTCGGATCAATGCCCGTGTTTAGAATGTCGTTGATACTGTGAAACGGAAGGTTTTGCGCGGCTCACGGAACGTGTACTTCGGTCCGTAGCCTGTCAGAGACTCCTGGTAGGTAAAGTCGCCCGCGCCGCCCGGCGGGAACAGGTCGCGGGTAATCAACTGCGCCGTACAGCTTTGCTTGTTGCCGCCCAGCGAAACCGTATTGCAATACGGCTGCTCGTAGAGGCGCAGCGGATTATAAGCGTAGAAGAAGCGGAAGGGGGCATTGATCACCGGCATGATGACAGCCAGTTCCACGCCGGTAGACATGCGTGGCACAAAGTTGGTGCCGCTGATGGGCCGGATGTTGGGCTGGAATCCAACCTCGGAACCCGGCTTGCCGCCCTGGCAGGAACCATTGTTGTAGACCGGGCAACCGTAGAGAGGCGCGGTCAGCGTGGCAAAGCCCTCGGGACTCTGCTTCAACTGCCCCTTGTTCAGCGCGGTATTGATGCCGAAGTCGTCAAAGAACGAGAGGGTGACCGGGCCTGCGATGGGAATGCGGTACTCGGCGTTGGCGATCAGATTGGTATCGCCACCGATGGAGGCGATGCCGTAGACCGGCAGCGGCACCTGAATGCACTGGTTCAACTGCACATTGTTCGGATCGCGCGGGACGCAATTGCCGTCGGGCGAGGTCAACTGCACAAAGACGCGGTTGGGGACGTAGCCATAAGGCGTCGCGCCACGAATATCGAAGCCGCGCAATTCGTTCTCGCCACCGGCAAAGAAGCGGTTGTTGGGCGGAGCGACATCGCCGCCAAAGCCCTGCACATAGCTCATCTGCGCGCGGAGGGCGAGTACGTTGCGACCGCTCTGCGAAGGCGTCAGATAGTGCATGGACCGGAAGCTCTTGTAGGCAATGCTGGGCGCGATGTAGCGCACGTTGCCCCAGATGCCGGAGGTCTGCAAGACGGCCGAATATTCCTTGCCACTGCGCGGACGCATGGGATTGTTGATGGTGTTGTAGGTGTAGCTCAACGAGGCCATGCTGTTGATGATTCCGTCCAGAGCATTCGAGTTCTGGATGCCGGAGCGGAAGCTGATGGTCTGGAAGAATGTCTGCGATGCCGTGCTGAAGGCCGAGATGGTGGACTTCGACAGCGAATAGGTGAAGCCTACGCGCTGGAATGCGTGGCGGCGCAGAGGATAGCTGATCGACCAGGTGAGGCCGGTCGAGGCCTGATTGTAGTTCTGCGTCAGCGACTGCTGAGCGGCCGTCATATTGGCCGACTGGTTGGAGTTGCCGCCTGCCGCCTTGGACGGATTGTAGTCCTGCTTGTTGTTGTAAAGCTGGAAGCCAACGTTCAGCGGACGATTGCGAACATACGGCTGCGTGAACCCGAACATGAACGTGCGGTTCACATTGCCCAGGTTGGCCTGAAGGCTGAGCGTTTCGCCCAGGCCGAGGAAGTTGTTGGTCGAGTAGTTGACGCCCAGCGATGCGCCGGACAGACCACTCATGGCGCCGTTGAGGCCGATGGAGTTCTTGCCCTTCTCCTTGACCTTCAGCAGCAGATCGACCGTGCCAGCCTCGGCGTCCTGATGGGCCTCGGAGTCCTGATCCACCTTGAGCGGCTCGAAGTACTCCAACTGATTCAGGCGCAGCAAGCTGTACTCCCACAGTTGAGAGTTATAGACGCTGCCTTCTTCCACCATCAACTCGCGGCGGATGACCTTGTCGCGGGTAATGTTGTTGCCGGTGAACTCGATGCGCGAGACGTAGAAAGGCTTGCCCTCGTCGATATCGACTTGAAGGGAGACGGTCTTCTTGTCCTCGTCAAAGACGGGCTTGGGAATGGCGCCGAAGTTGATGTAGCCCAACTGCCCGTAAGCCTTCTTCAGACTCTCCAGGCCCTTGCCCACCAGCGTGGCGTTGAACCACTCGCCGTCCTTGACGGCGAAGGTGGCGCGCAGGGCGCGGGGATTGTTGACCGCCTTGTTGCCGGTGAAGGTAATGCTGCCCAGCTTGTAGCGCGCGCCTTCCTCGACCGGCATCAGAATATCGATACGCTTGCCCTTGTTGGGGCGGAAGGTGAACATATTCAGGCCGCCCTGATCGCGAATCTGGGTCTTGGGTTCTTCAATGGCGGCGTTGTAGTATCCCTTGTCGCGGAAGGCCTGACGCACGCGTTCGGTATCTTCCTCCAGCTTGGAGGCATCGAAGGTCTGAGAAAACAGATTCTCGAAGACGATCGAATAAGGAATGCCGATGGGCTTCAGGTTCTTCATCGAGCGACGAAGTTCGAGCGATCCGATGTGCTGGTTGCCGGCGAACTTGATCTCGCCCACCTTGACCGTCGGGCCTTCCTTGATATTGAAGTTCACCTGCACGGATGCGGGCGGAATGGTCTTGACTTCTGTCTTGATCGTGGCAAACTGGTGCCCGTGCTCGGAGAGAAGCTGCTTGAGAACAGTCTCGGCACGCTTGATCTTGGTGGGATCGTACTGGCTCTCGACGGAAAGCGCAACCTTCTCCTTCTTGAAGCGATCAAGAATATCGGAGTTGGAGATTACGTTGTTGCCCTTGTAATTGATCTCGCGAATCGTGGGCTTCTCGCGCACGAAAACGTTCAGAATGATCCCCTTCTCGGAGTCCTCGCGCTCAATGCGCAGATCCTCGAAGTATCCGGTGTTCCACAGCGAGTTGAAGTCGCGCTCGATGGAGATCGAGTCGTAGCTATCGCCGGGATGCGTAAAGAGACGGGCCAGCACGGTTTCCTTGGGAATGCGCCGGGTTCCGATCACACGGATCTGCTCGATGGTCTGCGACTGCTGCGCCTCGCCGGGCACGACGAAGAACGCCAACGCCAGCAAGAGCAGTGCGGTGAGGCGCGCCATGCTTGCGGCGGCGCGGGAGATGGATCCATTCTTGATCTTCACCGGGCTGGAGCCCTGCGGCGAGCACAAGTACTGGTGCGGTCCATTGTTCGGCTTCAGGTTCAGCTTCGCGGGAAGAATATCGACACCCTCACTGCTCAAAATCTCGTACTGCCTCGAGGAAAGATTGATTATATTGGACCGCGCCCTTCCCGCCCAAACCGGCGGCAACCACCACGCCCCACAAACCGTAGAATCCCCGAAAAAATGCCCTTGCCGCGCGTGCCGCCTTCGGACTCGGACCGGGCCTGGTACTGGCCCAACCATAAGTCTACCGGATGCAACTGGGTTGGGTCTTGTTTGCACCCCAACGTCGACCCGCAGCATCTCTTAGACGCAGCCCACACGCGCTCGTCAGCGAGTCGGCAGCGAGGAATTTTCCGTTATGGCAGAAATTCAACGCTCGATCTACGATTTTTCCGCCCCCCTGCTGGCCAACCCCGAGGCCAGCCCGCTGCCGTTCGCCGGATTTGCCGGACAGGTGCTGCTGATCGTCAACACCGCCAGCAAATGCGGCAATACCCCGCAATATGCGGCTCTGGAGCAGCTTTACAGCACCTATAAGGACCAGGGCTTCACGGTGCTCGGCTTCCCCTGCAACCAATTTGGCCACCAGGAACCCGGTTCGCACACGGAGATTGCCTCTTTTTGCCAGCGAAATTATGGAGTCAGCTTCCCGCTTTTCACCAAAATCGAGGTCAACGGCCCGCATGCGCACCCGCTTTTCCAGTTCCTGAAGCAAGCGCGCCCAGGTATCTTCGGCTCCCAAAGCATCAAGTGGAATTTTTGTAAATTTTTGGTCGATCGAAAAGGACGCGTCGTCCGCCGCTACGCCCCCGCCACCCCTCCGAAAAGAGTCACCGCTGAAATCGAACACCTACTGCTCGAAAAATAGCCCCACCCACACCATCGTTCCCAACCCGCCGCACAAGATTCCGTAGCACCGACCTCCCGGTCCACGTCCGTTTCTTCCGCCGGGTGCCCCACCTTCACCGCGTCTTTGTTTTAGGCGGTTAAGGTGGGATAGATCCACCTACCTATAGCTTTTTATCAGCTTCTCCCCGGGTGCGGGTACCCCATCCTTGCGACGTTCTTGTCTTTTGTCGCAAGGGTGGATACCTCAAAACTCAATCCGCCCAGCGAATCCCCCCAAGGAGCCTCTCACAAAACTCCATCGACCAAAACCTGTTGACCGCATCGTATCGTGAGTGCGCAGAATTACCCGAGATACGCGCACAATGAAGAGTTGAGGGAAATCCCTCCGTACTGCCCAATCCGGCCTGGATTTCACCGTACCCCCACCCCCTCCCCCTGTGGAAATCGTTTTAGGCCCACAAAAAAGTCTTCTAACCCGCAAGGAATCAACCGATTGTAAATTTTACATAGTTACTGATCAGTAAACAGAGACGCCCATTTTTGGCCCTTTTTGACCCCAGAAACCCCGATTTTAGCCTCAGAAACGCCCTTTTTGGCCAGTTTTGCGGACCTCAAAACGGTCATTCGTCGATTGGATTTTGCGCAAGCCTCATTCATCCTTCCTGGCTTCGCAGCCCCTGCGAGCAAAAGGCGAGCGTCCGCCAGCAGAAGTCACTGGTGAACTCATTTTGGGGGGAGGTAATTCATTTGGGGAATTTGTTTATGATATTTTCATTTTTCCACATTGCCTTTGGCCATTGGGGTATGCTTTTCCTGTCTGGCTTGAATTTTGCCCGCCTCCCGTAATCCCGGCGCGGCATCAATTTCGCTCCAGCACAGGGGGCAACCATGCGCCGCGAACTTCCCATGATCCTTGTCCGGGTGATTGTGGGACTCGTGTTCCTGCTGGAGGGCGCGCTGAAATTCCTTCATCCGGAAGAGATGGGTGTAGGGCGTTTCGCTGCGATGGGCCTGCCTTTCCCGCATGAACTAGCCTCCATCGTCGGCGGCATCGAAATCGGCGGCGGCACGGCAATCGTCTTCAATATCTATGCGGGAGATGCGGCGCTGGTGCTGCTGGCAGTCATCATTTCCGCTATCGTCACCACAAAAGCGCCCATCCTGCTGGGGCACCCATTGGGTCCATTGCCGCTGCCCAAACTGCTCCATTATGGTTTGCTGAGTTTCCTGCACGAGGCCCAGGGCGATCTGGTCATGTTCTTCGGCGCGCTGGCCGTGCTGATTGACGCCGGCGTCCGCGTGGGACGCAGAAGGCGCTGGTACCAGAACGACTGAGAACGCTTCCACCGTTGCGGGTTTGAAATCCTGCAACAAACCACTGCATCGTTCCATCCAACTCCCATGCTCGAACTTCTGCGCGTATTTCTGCGTCTCGGCCTGACTGCCTTCGGAGGGCCAGCTGCGCACTTTGCACTGATGCAGCGCGAGGCTGTGGAGCAGCGCAGGTGGATGAGCCGGGCGGAGTTTCTGGATCTGGTGGGTGCCTGCAACCTGCTTCCAGGGCCAGGATCGACCCAGGTAGCAATGGCTCTCGGATACCGCCGTTGCGGCTGGCCTGGGCTGCTCATCGCGGGATTCTGCTTCATCCTGCCTGCCTCGCTGACCACTCTGGCGCTGGCCTGGGCCTATGTGCGCTACGGCAGCCTGACGCAGGCGCAGGGGCTGCTTTACGGCGCAAAACCGGTGATGCTGGCCGTTCTCGTCCAAGCGGTTTGCAGCCTGGGACGCACCGCTTACCGTCGCTGGCCCTTGGCGCTGGCAGGCGTGATTTGTTTCGGCGCGGCCCTGGCGGGAGCACCGCCGCTGGCCATTCTTCTGGGTGCGGGTCTGCTTTTGATGCTGGTAGCGCACCGCTCCTCCAGGACTGCGGCGCTGGCCCTGGTTCCCTTGCCAATAGCAGTCGGCGGGACTGCGGCAATCGTCGGCCTGACCTCGATCTTTCTGGTCTTTCTCAAGCTCGGCGTGGTCGTCTTCGGGTCGGGCTACGTGCTGCTGGCTTTTCTTAAAGCCGACTTGGTGGACCGCCTGCACTGGATCACACAATCTCAGTTGATCGACGCCATCACTGCCGGCCAACTGACTCCCGGCCCACTCTTTGCTACTGCCACTTTTATTGGCTACCTGCTGGGAGGCGGCATCGGCGCGGCGCTGGCCACTGTGGCGATCTTTCTGCCTTCGTTCCTGATGGCGGGAGCGGTGGGCGCATTTGCTCAACGCATTCGCAGTTCCCAGCAGGCCGGAGCTTTCCTGGACGGCGTCAATGCCGCGGCGGTCGCCTTGATGATGGCCGTGGCACTGCCCCTCGGCCACAGCTCGCTGATGGATACCTGGACTGCTGTGATGGCCTTCGTCAGTCTGGTGCTGCTGCTGCGCTACAAATTGAATGCCACGTGGCTGATTCTGGGCGGAGGCGGACTGGGGCTGCTACTGCACGCGGCGAACCTTTGATCCAGCCCGCTCACTGAAAGCTGTAGGCGCTGATCGCCGCGCCCATCGGTTCGTCAGCGAAGATGCATTTGCCCCGCGCCGCTCCGCCTGCTCCGGCCACCACCATCAGAGGAATCAAGTGCTCTTCACGTGGATGAGAGAATTCCGCGAACGGCGCATCCCGCCAGCCGTTCAGGTGCGCTGACCGCTCCGCTTCAGGCGATTCCACCGCCACCGTCAGCCAGGCATCGAAGGCCCGCGCCCGCTCCAGCGTCTCCGGGCGAAAATATGCGCGCAGATTGTGGAAGCTCATTCCGCTGCCCACAATCAGAACTCCCTCATCGCGGAGCGATGCCAGCGCGCGGCCCGCAGCCAAATGCCGTTCAGGATCGAATTGCCCATCGGCCGAGACTGCCAGCGACAGCGAAACTACCGGTATCCGCGCCTCTGAAAATGCGACCTTCAGCGGTACAAAAACCCCATGATCAAAGCCTCGATCTGCGCTCACCCCCGCAGGCAATTCGGCATCGCGCAGCAAAGTGGCAACGCGGGCCGCCAATTCCGGATCTCCCGGCGCAGGCCAGGTCAGTTGGTAGGTGTGCGCGGGAAAGCCGGAATAGTCGAAGATCAACTCCGGCTTCGGCGCGGCACTGGCCGTGAAAGCCGCTTCTTCCCAGTGGCCGCTGACCACCAGAATCGCCTTCGGAGGCGCGGGCAACGTCGCTGCCAACCCCTCCAAAAAACGCTGCGTCGCCTTCCAGGTCTCCGCCGGCCCCCAGGTCCAATCCATGAAGAAGCAGGGGCCACCCCCGTGGGGAAGATAAATTGCAGGTTGACGCTGTAGATCGGTTTGCATGGGCGCATCCTCGGGATCGCTGCGGTTCATTCGAGCTGACCGCAGCAATGTTCGTTTGAACGACTAATATGTAGATGCGCCCAGTTTCACGGCGACTCACACTTTCCCCAACCGCTACTCGACCGGCGCGGCCAGAAAGAAAACGTAAATCAGTAGCGCCGCTCCAACAAAGGCTGGAGTTAAGCCAACCAGATATCCGCTGTCATGCTGAGCGCTCAGGAAAATCGTCGACGCCGCGCCTACAGCCACGCAGACCAAGCCGCCAATCTTCATTCCCTCGCGCTTCCTGATTCGCGACAGCCGCGCATCTTCCCGCAGCAACTCCATCGCCGCCTTGGCACCTTCCGCCGAGGACTCGGTAATGCGCCGCAGCGTCTCCGCCTTGTAAAAAGCCTCTTTCTCCTTGCGCTGGCTATCGATCCACGAAACCACCGGAATAAAGATCCCGAACAGCGAGATTGCGCCGATGGAGAGAAATACCCAAAGTCCCCATGCAGTTGGAATTTCTCCCATGTTGAAAAATAGGAACGCCAGAGATGTCATAAAATCCTCCCAATTTGTTTCCTGCAAATTTGTTGCTTGCAAACAGTGGGACCAGAGAGGCAAGGATCCGGTTGCATTTTCTGCGGAATGTTTTCCGTAAACAAAATGCAACCGGTTGGGTTAACCTCCAGTCTGACTCCAAGAAGCCGGATCGTCCGGAACGGAGATATTGTGACCACAACCGCCCTCAGCGCCGCCGCAGATCGTGCCACCCTGGACCGGGCGGATGTGGCGCGCGTTCTGGCCGGGGAGTTGGCCGCCTTCGAGGGCATTGTGCGTCGCTGGCAAGCACCGCTGGTCAATCTGGCCTGGCGCTACTGCCGTGATCGGGGCCGAGCCGAGGAGATGGCACAGGAAGCCTTTCTGCGCGCATGGCGCGGGTTGCCCAACTGGCGCGGTGAATCCAGCTTTTCCACCTGGCTGTTTGCGCTGGCGGCCAACCTCTACCGCACCGAACTGAAGCGCTTTCCCGTCGAGAATCTGCCGCTGGACGCCGCGCCCGAACCAACCGCTCCGGCGGCCCAGCACCACGCTCTGGCCGCGCAGGCGAGCCAGGAGGTGGTGCGGCGCGCCGTGCTTGCCCTGCCCATGCGCTATCGCGAGCCGGTGATTCTCTACTATTTTCACGAGATGGACGTAGCCGCGGCGGCGGCAACGCTGGGGATGCCCGAAGGAACCATGAAAGCCCGCCTCAGTCGCGCCCGCGCGCTGCTGCGATCGCGCTTTCCGCAACTCAAGGCCGAGCACGACGCTCTGGATTATGCTGAAACAACAGGAAAGGAGGCCGCGCAATGAACAACACAGAAAAAATCGAAGCCGGAATCGACCACATTCTCGCCGGCGAAGATGCGCTTGTGCCCTCTTCAGGCTTCCTGGATGCCGTGATGCAGCAGGTCCGTGAAGAGGCCGCTCGGCCGCAGTTCACGCCCTTTCCCTGGAAGCGCGCCGTGCCAGGAGTCGCTCTAACCGTCAGCGTCTTCGCCTGGGGCGGCTACCAACTCGTGCATCTGGCCCGCTCCACGGCCAGCCTGCCCGCCGAGTCCGTGCTTTCCTTCCAACTTAGCGCCGCCACCGCGCAATCCCTTCATGCAGCGGTCTGGGTTGTGGGCGCGCTGGCCGCCTCGCTGCTGACAATGGTCCTCTCACAACGTATAGCGGGCCGTACGGGACTGCTGTAGAGCTTTCGTTCTTTGGATGGTCTGCTTTCAATTTGTGCACGGTTACGTCCATTCCCCAGCCAGCTGGTCCGCAAATTCCTGATCGTTTCACAGTTTTAGCGCATCGAAAAAGTAGCATCATCCCGTGGGGAGGCACACCATCTCCGATCCCTTCCAACTCGAACGCTTCGTCAACGCGCAGGTGCAGGTCTTTGCGCAGGTTCTGGAGGAGTTGCGCGCCGGCAGCAAGCGCGGCCATTGGATCTGGTTTATCTTTCCGCAGATGAAGGGCCTGGGGCACAGTCCGCAGTCAGTACACTTCGGCATCGGATCACTGGAAGAGGCTGCGGCCTACCTGCGCCACCCGGTTCTCGGCCCGCGCCTGAGCCGCTGCACGCGACTTGTCAATCTGGTGGATGGACGCGCGATTCAAGAGATTCTGGGGCCGCCCGACGACCTGAAATTCCGCTCCTCGATGACCCTGTTCGCCCGCGCCGCTGAACTTGCCGAAGCCGATCCAACCGCCTTCAACGATGCGCTCAAAAAATACTTCCACGGCGAGGACGACCCGGTTACGCTAGAACTTCTGCGGTAATTACTTGCTCGGCCTGCGAGCCAGCCGCCTACTCGACCGTCCAATCCTCAGTCCGCAGCCCATCTACCTGCGAAAACGCGCTGTCGTGCGTCACCAGCGTCAACCCCAGTGCCAGCGCATGGGCGGCGATCATCAGGTCTTCGGTACTGAGCGGCTTGCCTGTGCGTTCCTGCACCTCACGGGTAACCGCATACACTGCGGCGGCGCGGGAATCCCATGGCAACGAAGGTACACGCCCCAGAAAATCTCGCACACTCACGCTCGTTCGCGCATCCCCCGGCCGTCTCGCAATCCAGAACAGCAACTCCGCTTCTGTTACAGCGGAAACAGCCATGTTCTCAACTGGAGTGCGCCGCAAATGATCCCAGACAGCGGCAGAGGAACCCCGAACGAAGTAACTTACTACGTTTGTGTCGAGCAGATAGATGAGTGACATTTAGAAGAAGTCTCGCTCGACAGGGTAAGAAACATGGCGCTCGAAATCAAGATCAGGCTTGCCCAGCGCATCCCAGCTCGCAAAAAGCTCCTCCCAGGAGCGCTCGCGCGGTGCCAACTTGGGCGTCAGCGTCACGGCGCCGGTTGCCTCGTCGCGCTGAATCATCACCTCGGTGCCCTCGAAACGGAACTCCTTGGGCAGGCGCACCGCTTGGCTACGGCCGTTTTTAAAGAGCTTGGCAGTACGAACCGGCGCTGAAGCCGACTCGCTGCGTGGCTCGGAATGCAAACTGCTGGCGCTCATGGCTGGTCCTCCCACCGACGGTCTATACCATAGTATATACCGTCGGCAGGCCGCCGCCTACTTGGCCCACTTCTCGCCAAAGGCGCGCAATTTCGCCAGCGTGGCGGCGGCCTCGCCGCTGTCGATGGCCTCGGCCCCGCGCGCCACTCCCTCTTTCAGATCCCCGGCCAGCCCTGCGGCCACCAGCGCTGCCGCCGCGTTCAGCAGCACAATCTCCCGCCGCGCGCCTGGAATTGCAGTAATCACGTCGTACAGCAGCGAGGCATTGGTCTTCACATCGCCACCGGAAAATTCCTCAAGCGTCGCGCGGCGCAGGCCCGCCATCTCCGGCGTAATGCGCGCGCCTTTGATTGCTGGCGCGCCAGTCTCCGACTCCTCGATGCGCGCCACCACTGACTCGCCGGTCGTGGTGAGTTCGTCGATTCCGTCCGTTCCATGCACCACAAAAGCGCGCTTTGCGCCCAGCGCGACCAGAGTGCGGCCCACCAGCAGTACGCGACTCGGAGCCAGCACGCCAATCACCTGCGCCCGCGCGCCCGCCGGGTTGGTCAGCGGACCGCATAGATTGAAGATGGTGCGAAAGCCCAGAGCGCGGCGCAGCGGCCCAACCGTCTTCATCGCAGGGTGGTAAAGCGGGGCATAGAGGAACATGAAATTCGTGGCGCGAAGGCACTCGGCGGCCAGTTCCGGACCCAGTTCGATGGGAACCCCGAGGGCCTCCAGCACATCCGCCGAGCCGGCCAGCGAGGTAACGGCGCGGTTGCCGTGCTTGGCCACCTTGGCACCGGCCGCCGCTGCCACCAGTGCCGCGCCGGTGGAGATATTGAAGGTGAGCGGCCCGCCGCCACCGGTTCCGCAGGTATCCACCAGCTCGCCGCGCTCGGCTTCAGTGAGCGGCAGTGTCGTGGCCCGCGCCCGCATGGTATCCACAAACCCTGCCAGCTCAGGCGCTTGCTCGCCTCGCGTGGCCATCACGGTCAGCAGCGCTGCGGTCTCGACCTCCGGCACCTCGCCGGTCAAAATGGTAGCCAAAGCGGCAGTCGCCTGCTCCCGCGTCATTGCCGTGCCGTCCTCGGCCAGGGGCTTCAAATACTCTTTCAAAGTAGCCATGATTTTTATCATACGAGCCTCCTCGGCTACGCCAGTTTCTCGACGGCCTTGAAGTGAATGGATGCACCCAGCACGTCAACGCCAGCCAATTCGAATCCACAGCCATTTCCCGGAGATGAAGATCAACCGAAAAACGGCAGTGAGGAGCAGTCCGGCTTGCTGGTCAAGTTGCAACGGGGATGAATTGCCGTTTTTAGGAGTCTGTGGGGCATAGCGGATTGGCGGGACGAGATATGAGCGCGGTGTCGTGATCGGGATGCTGGTCAGCGGAAAGATAACGATAAGCCGCGGCCATCCTTTTCCGCATAAGAGGCGTAGATCGCGCTCAAATCCAGAGCCGCCACCACGTCCACCAGGAAGTGAGCCAGATGATTTTGCGGAAGCCATCGTGCAGAGAGGGTGGCAAAAGCAGAGATTGATGCAGATCGTCGGTAGGTGAAATCTATCTCCGACAGACTCCTAGTGGTAGATTCCCAGATCTCAAACACGAGACCTGGGATTCCCCACTTTTGTGGTGAAACAAGAAATACTATCGCCCCACAACCAAAACGGTGAAGCTGCCGGGGACGATGGGGGCGCGGGGCCTGGGGACTTCAGGGGTGGGAGTGGGCTTGGGGCCGAACTCGGCGGTGACTAGGTAGATGCGGTCGGTGGCGGAGTCGTAGGCCATGGTGCGCGCGCCACGCTGGGTGGGCAGGCTTTCGATGGTCTTGTAGTCGGCTGAGGCGGCATCGACGACAGAGAGGATGCCATCGCCGCTGGAGGCAAATGCGAGCTTGTGCTGCGCGTCCCAGCCGGCGGCATCGGGACCGTCGCCGATAGCGGGATTGGCTAAAACTTTGCCGGTATTCGAGTCAACCACGGCCATTTTGTTACCGTCGCAGACCGGGAAGAGGCGGCTGCCGGCCACGTCAAAGGCCAGGCCGCTGGGGCTGTCGCAGCCGGTGGTGGGCCAGGTGGCGGTGAGCTTGTTGGTTTTGGCGTCGAGGCGGACGATCTCGTTTTTATCTTCAATATTGTCGAAGACGTTGCCCTTGTCATCGACGGCGGGAAACTCGGGCTTGCCGGGCAGGGGGATGGTGGCGACGACCTTCCGGCTGGCCGCGTCGATCACCGTCACGTCCTTGCTGCGCCCGTTGAAGGCCCAGACGGTCTGCGTGGCGGGCTCGAAGACGATGCCGTCGGGATTGGTTCCGACAGGGACGGTGGCGACGGTGGCCAGCGTGGCGCGGTCGAAGACCACGACGGCGTTGCCGCCGCCGTCGGAGATGTAACCGAATTTCCCGGCATCGTCGAGGGCGATGCCGTGGGTTCCGTGGAGACCGGTAATGCTGCCGACGGGCTTGCCGGTGGCGGTATCGAGGACTTCAACGCGGGGTCCGTGGGTGATATAGAGGCGGTGGGCCGCCGAGTCGGCAAGCAGATAGTCCCAGCCGCCTTCGCCGCCCAGTTTCCAGTGGTCGACTACGCGATAGGGCTGCTGCGCGGTGAGCGTGGCAGCGAACAGGCCTGCGGCTGCGAGTGTGAGAGCGATACGACGGCTGGGCATGAGAGCCTCCTGAGGAGTTGGACGGATGAGGGTTGAGGTTTCCCAGGTCACAAAATAGAGCCCTGGGGCACCCAAGTATTAGCGCGGAATTCGGAGTGCCCTATCTGCCTGAGGAATTGGACGGAACGGATTGAAGCGGAGTTGCCGCAACGGAGTGAATATACCATCGCGAGGTGATGGAAGAGTTATCGGCGGCGGTACACGTCATAGGCGCGGAGTTTGCGGTAGGGGGCAAAGTCGGCGAAGAGGGCTTGCAGAAGCAGCGCGCGGTCGGGGGTGACGTCCTGCTTGATCTGCAAATCGTGCTTGACGATCAGCCAACGAATCTGGCGGCGGCGGGCTTCGGCGACGGCCTGGGCGGTGGAATAGGGGTCGGTGGAGGGGTCGAAGAGCAGCACAGGAAACTGCGGCGTGCGACCGCTGGCGAAGTAGAAGGGATCTTCGCCGGGAAGCAGGATGAGGCCGTCGTTGGCGGGGATTTCAGCGGCGGCAAAGCGGAGCAGTTCTTCAAAATCGGGCAGGTAGGGGCCGGGGGCGTTCATGCCGGCCAGCGCGGGCAGCGTGGCGTGGTGCGCGGGGCCGTCGGGGAGTTGGAGGTAGCTGAGGCGCTCTTCGCTGACGGTGTAAAGCGCGCCACAAATGGCCAGGGTGGCGGCGACGATTGCGGTCAGGGTCATGGCTTCCCACCCTGGCCGCAAAAACAAGGGCGCAGCCAGGATGGGGCACCCGACATTTGTGGTGGCCATGGCGGCGATCATCTCGGCGATGAGCAGCATGAGCAGGGGCCAGATGGCGTAGGTGGAACCCCAAATCTGCTGGGAGAGCAACGTGCCGTGAATGGCGGCCAGCACGATCAGCGGAATCAGGGCGCGGAGGCTGGGGCGGCGGAAGATCGTGTAGACAGTGAGCGAGGCGGAGAGCACCAGCAGCAGGGGCCACAGAGCCAGCAGGCTGTCAGCGCGGTCGTCGGCATCGTCGAGCAGGACGAGGGAAAACAGGGTCCAGAGAAAGGGCGCGGCGAGCAGGGCCAGCGCCAGCAAGCGCGTCCACAGCTTCTTGGTGAGCGGGGTGCGGAGAAGGAGTACGCCAGCAGCGACGCAAGCCAGCTTCCAGGGAAGCGACGGCGCTTGGTAAATGCCGATCATGACGCCCAAAGCGGGCAGGCGGCGCTGCATGGCGAATTGCAGGGTCCAGTGGAGGTAGTTGGAGAGGCCCGCGGTGGATTGGATGAGCAAAGCGGCCAGCCCCAGGGCGGTGAGCGCGCCGATCAGGATCACGACGAGAGGATTGATTCGGCGCCCAAAAAGAGTTGCGCTTTCCCACCCTTGCACTAGAAAAAAGCGCAAAGATGGGGCACCCAGATTTGTGGATGAACAGGCAGGAGCAAGCTGGGCTTCGCTGGCTGGTTTGCAGCGGGGCGACGCGGCGATCCAGAGCAGAGAGATGGAGCCGAGGGCGACGGCGAGCATGGGCAGGCCAATATTCTGCTTGAAAAACAGCGGCAGAACCAGCGCGACGCCCGCGACGAAGGGGCTCAGGAGGGATGGGCCGCGCCCAACGCGCTGCAACAGAAAGACCGCAAACAGAACGAAGAAGGCGGTATCGCAGTCGTAGGAGGGCATAGGGAGGATGCTGTAGATGCCCAGCACGGTAAGCGGCGCGGCCAGCAGCAACGCGACGGGCCACGCGGCGTGCAGGCAGCTGCGTAGCGATTCGAGCAGGATGCGCCAGGCCAGAACCGTGCCCAGCCCGCCAACGACGGCCGCATAGAGAACGTGATGCAGATAGACGCAACCAGTGAGGCGGATCAGCGCGGCTTGGAGGAGAAAAGTCAGAGGAGCGTGGACGAAAGGGAAGTCGCGATAGGGCATCTGGCCCTGGGCGATGCGCAGACTGCTGTCCAGTGTGTAACTCAAGTCCCAGAGAATGACCAAATGCGCGCACTGCCAGAGGGTGACGGCGGCGGCGGCCAGAAAGAGGCCGAGGGCAGCGGCGTAGTCGCGAAGATGCCAGCGCGGCGCGGGACGGAAGTTTGCGGGGCTGGGAGTCATGGCTCTGAATCCATATTAGGCCTCGAAAAAGCCCTACAATAAACGAATATGCCAACCGCCGTTCGCTCGCACGCAAAGATCAACCTGGGACTGTATATTGGAGCACCGCGCGCGGATGGATTTCACGCGCTGGCCACGGTCTATCAGACGCTGGAATTGTTTGACGTATTGACGGTAACGGCGCGACCGGCGGCGGCGACCGCGATCCGGCTGACCTCGAACGACCATCGTGTGCCGACAGACGCGCGCAATACGGCGTGGAAGATGGTGGAGCTGGCGCTGGGGGCGCTGGGGATTTGCGCCGAGGTGGCGATTCATATCGAGAAGCGGCTGCCGATCCAGGGCGGGCTGGGCGCTGGCTCTGCCAATGCTGTGGCGGCGCTGGTGGGGCTGGAACGGGAGTTGGAGATTTCGCCGGTTTTGGGATTGGGGGCTGGGAGACTTGATGAGTTGAGGTTTCCCAGGTCTCAAAATCGAGACCTGGGGCACCCGGCTTCTGGGGATTCCGATGAAAAAGACGGGGTGAGAGTTGAGGGTTCCCCGGCACCCAGCGATTCATCTGGTCAGCGGGTGAGATGCGGTAGCTGGGCGGCGCGGCGGCTGGAAATTGCGGCGCAGGTTGGGTCGGATGTGCCGCTGTTTTTGATTGGCGGGACGGTTTTGGGGCTGGATCGGGGGCAGCAGGTCTACCCGCTGCCGGATCTTGAGGCGGTCTGGTGCGTGGTGGCCACGCCGGGGGTGGGAGTCTCGACGCCACGGGCGTTTCGGGACTGGGATGCACTTTGTTTGGCCGAGGGTTTGACCTCAGAGGCCAGTACAGATAAACTAAATGAGTTGAGCCGCGCTTATGCCAGCGCCTTTTCGGGATCGGTTCCGGGAAATCCGGGGACGGTTGCAGAGGGTGGGCAGGGAGCAGGCTCCTCCGGTGTTCTTTCCGATGGAGAGAACCTGGCCGGACCGTTGGAGTCCGCGCTTGTCCGCACCGGGATCACGAGCTGGATTGCGAACGACTTTGAACGCGTCGTCTTCCACCAGCATCCTTCCCTTGCTGAAATCAAGCGCATTCTTGCGGCTTCGGGCACACCGGAGGCGGCCCTCCATGCTTCGCTGTCAGGGTCCGGTTCGGCGCTCTTTGGGTTGTACCGAAACCAGGGAGACGCGGAAGCGGCGCAAGAGCGTCTGCGCGCGGCGGGTGTAGCGATTCAGTTGACGCGCACTCTGCCCCGAGCCGATTACTGGCGTCAGATGCTTCCGTAGCAACGAAGGTACAGTCGCGTACGGAGAGCAACAGACTCCGAAACGGCTGACCCGTTGGGCGATCGTCTAATGGTAGGACAGTGCCCTTTGGAGGCACTTGTCCAGGTTCGAATCCTGGTCGCCCAGCCAATTTTCCAGGAATCAGAGATCAGGGGTCAGTAGATGCAACGGCGCTACTGACCCCTGATCCCTGATCTCTGTCACGGAAGACAGCCAAAGCAAACCAGCTTGGAGGGGTCCGGAAGATGACGGTGGAAGCAGGAACGATGACGGCGGAAGAAAACCAACAACCGATGGGACAGGCGGAGGCAAAAGAGGCGGCGCAGATTGCGCACCTGGAAGCCACAGCCAAGGCGAAGGAGACCAAACCGGCTCCCAAGCGCGCCCGCAACCTGAGCGAGGACAAGCGCTTCAAGCTCTTCAGCGGCACCGCCAACCGGGCGTTGACCGAGGAGATTGGAACGTATCTGAGCGTGAAGGTGGGCGAGGCCCGGCTGCAACGGTTCGCCGACGGCGAGGTTTATTTTCAACTGCTGGAGAACGTTCGTGGCGTAGATGTTTTTGTAGTGCAGCCGACCTGCTTTCCGGTCGATCAGCACTTGGTGGAGCTGCTGGTGATGATTGACGCGCTGAAGCGCGCCTCGGCGGCCCGCATCACGGTAGTGGTTCCCTATTACGGCTATGCGCGCCAGGATCGCAAGGACCGTCCGCGCGTGGCCATCAGCGCCAAGCTGATTGCCGACCTGCTGACCACGGCGGGTGCCAATCGCGCGCTGTTTGTGGACCTGCACGCAGCGCAAATTCAAGGATTCTTCAATATTCCCGTCGATCATCTTTTTGCCAGCCCGGTGCTGGTGAGTTACTTCCGCGAACTGGCTCTACCCAATCTGATTGTGGTTAGCCCCGATGCGGGCGGCGTGGAGCGGGCGCGGTTCTTTGCACAGAAGGTGGGCGCTCCGCTGGCTATCGTGGACAAGCGCCGCACGGATATGAACGTCACTGAAGTGATGAACGTGATCGGCGACGTGAAGGGCAAGAGCTGCCTGATTATCGACGACATCATCGATACGGCCGGAACGCTGGTGAAGACCGTCGAAGCACTGTATGCGAATGGCGCGGCGACGGTTTATGCCGGTGCCAGTCACGCTGTGCTTTCCGGTCCGGCCATCGACCGCATCACGGCATCGCGTCTGGAGCAACTGGTGGTAACCAACACCATTCCGCTGCGCGAACCGGCGCAGAAGTTGGCCAAGATTAAAGTGCTTTCAGTTGCCGGCCTGCTGGGCGCGGCCATCGAGAGCATTCACATGGAGACCAGCGTGAGTACGCTGTTTTCGTAAGGGATCAGGGGTCATTGATCAGTGACCCTGATCAATTCATCAACGCCGGGTTTCGGCAGACAGCGCGCAGAGATCGAAAGTTTTTACTGATCTCTGCGCGCTGATCTCTGATCTCTGGCACAACAAAGGGAGCGGATCAACCCCGTGCCCGACGAGAGAAACGAGAGAGAAATGCCAGAAGTAGTCATAGCCAAGCCCCGCGTGGGCAAGTTCACCAAGAATGCCGCACGACGCGTACGCGTAGCGGGCAAGATTCCTGCGGTACTTTACGGCGCGGGCAGCGATCCGGTCGCGGTGGAAGTGGACCCCAAGCAGATTTGCAGGATTCTCTACTCAGAGGCCGGCCACAACACGATTTTCGACGTGGAGATTGCCGGGCAGCCGACGGCCAAGGCGATGATCGTGGACTGGCAGCGTGAGCCGATCAACGACGAGCTGATTCACATCGATCTGAAGCGGATTGCGCTGGACAAGGTTCTGCACCTGAAGGTCCGCATCAAGCTGCTGGGCATTCCGGTGGGCGTGAAGACCTCTGGCGGCATTCTGGATCACGTGTTGCGCGAAGTGGAAGTCGAGTGCTTGCCGACCGATATTCCCAGCCACATTGATGTGGACGTCAGCAACCTGGGATTGCATGGTGTAATTCGCGTCAGCGATCTGCCGCACTCTGGATCGGTGAAGTTTCTGAATGCGGAAGACGCGACCGTGGCGCACGTGGTTTCGATTCGCGAGGAAGCCGCTCCTGCTGCAGATGCAGCGGCAGCCGCACCTGCGGCGGGCGAGCCAGAAGTGGCCAAGAAGGGCAAACCGGAAGATGCGGCCAAGGCTGGAGCAGCCAAGCCCGCAGAAGCCAAGAAGCCCGCGGCGAAGAAGTAAGCCTTGGCCGAGGCAATGGAATCCGGCAAGTGCCGCGGCCCGTTTTTGGTGGTTGGCCTGGGCAATCCTGGTCCCGAGTATCAGTGGACCCCGCACAACGCGGGGTTCATGGCCATCGACCGCATCGCCCAGCAAGAAGGGGTTGTGGTGCAGAACCGGCGTTGCAAGGCTGTGACCGCCACCTGCCGCATTGCGGGGCGGGAAGTGGTCCTGGCCAAGCCGGAGACGTTTATGAATCTGAGCGGGCTTTCAGTGGCCGCGCTGGTTCGGGAGTTCGAGGCGGACCCGACCAAGGACCTGCTCGTGATCTACGACGAGCTGGATCTGACGCTGGGCACGCTGAAGATCAGGGAGCGCGGATCGGCCGCGGGGCATAACGGAGCACGCAGCATCATCGGTGCCCTGGGAACGCCGGAGTGGTTGCGATTGCGGGTTGGCGTAGGTCTGGATTTACCGCCAGAGGCGATAGCGGCCAAGGGCGGCAAGCGGCACGGCAGGGATTATCTGCTCTCGCCGATGCGCAAGGCGGATTTGACGGTGCTTGATGAGGTGTTGGATCGCGTGGCAACCGCCACCCGGCGCATTCTCGGCGAAGGACCGGCAGCCGCGATGAACGAATTCAACCGCCGCGAGCCAAACAGCCCGGCGGGGCAGTAGCGAAGGCCGCGGGCGCGAAGGCCGGCGGGCAGTATGGAAAGGCTGGAGATTGGGGAGGAACCCCGAGCTTTCAGCGGAAAAGGAATAGAAATGTCCCGTGTGTATGAGGTTATGTTCATTGTTCGGCCAGATGTGGCCGAAGAGGATCTCGACAAGCTGATCGCCGGCTTCAGCACCAACGTCACCAACGGTGGCGGCGTGGTGAAGACAGTCGAGAAGATGGGTCGGCGCAAGCTTGCGTACCTGGTGCGCAAGTTCAACGACGGCAACTACGTTCTTCTGACCATCGAGGCCGACGGCCCCGTGGTTCTCGAGCTGGAACGCCGCCTGCGCGTCACCGAGCCGGTGATCAAGTTCATCACTGTGCGCATCGACGAGGAAGAGAAGCGGTTGGCGAAGGTCAAGGCCAAGCGCGGTGTGCGTCGTTCGTCGCTGCCTGTTGCGGCTCCCGCTGCGGCGGCTCCGGTTGCGGCAGTTCCCGTAGCGGTTGCGGCTCCGATAGCTGAAGCAGCCCCGGTGGTTGCTGAAGTAGCTCCAGTGGTTGCGGAAGCGGCAATCAGCTAACAGTTGCCAGTTGACAGTTGACAGTTGATAGATGACTGCGAACAGTTAATAGCGATCACAGAACGAACTGTAAGCTGTGAACTGTCTGCTGTAACAGAATTTCCTGAGCGCCGACAAAGCGGCTCAGTGGAAACCAAGAGAGTGAAGAGGAAACACCATGTCTGAAGAGACCACTGGAAAGACGCCCGAGACGGGCGCAGCAGCACCTCAAGAATCGGCTCCCAGCGCAGCGCCTGAGCGCACGCACAGCTCCGGCCCCCGCACCGGCGGACGGCCCGCGGGCGGTCCCGGCGGCGCAGGACGCCCCTCGGGTGGCCCTGGCGGCCGCGGCAAGTTCTTCCGCCGCAAGAAGGTTTGCAAGTTCTGCACCGAGAAGATCGACGCGATCCCGTACCGCGACGTTCGCCTGTTGCAGGGTTTTGTGGCCGAGCGCGGCAAGATTGTGCCCCGTCGTCTGACCGGCGTCTGCACCAAGCACCAGCGCCGTTTGACGCGCGCCATCAAGCAGGCCCGCAATATCGCCCTGCTGCCGTTCGCCACACGGCACTAAACCTCGGCTCCGGCCCTGGCCCGTCCGGTTCGCGCTTTTCCCCCACCTTGGGGAAAGCACGGCTGAACGAAATCTGGCAGGCTTGGGCGCGACTCGTCGATTGTGAAATCCAGCGGCGTTGTACTGGCGTATTCGTCCAAAAGACAAAAGCGCCCACGGCGTCGCGAGCAATACTGGAGAGTTTCCCATGGAAGTTATTCTGAAGGAAGACGTAGCGAATCTGGGGCACCACGGCGACCTGGTCAAGGTGGCTGACGGATACGCCCGCAATTTCCTGCTGCCGCGCAAGATGGCGTTGCAGGCGACTCAGGCCAACAAGGCGGTCATTGAGCAGATGAAGTCCGCCGCGGCCCGCCGCTCGGCCACCGAGAAGGCGATTGCCGAGACCGTGGCTGTCAAGCTGGCCCCGGTGGTTCTGAGCTTTACCCGCAAATCGGGCGAGAACGGCCACCTGTTTGGTTCCGTCACCTCGGTCGATATTGCCGCAGCTCTGGAAGCGCAGGGCGTTGAAGTGGATCGCCGCAAGATTCAGTTGCCCGAGCCGCTGAAGACGCTGGGCGAGGCCACCGTGGCCATCAAGCTGCACCGCGAAGTGACGGCGCAGATCAAGGTCACCATTCTGGCCGAAGCCAGCGACGAAGCTCCCGCAGAGCCCGCCGCCGAAACCGTCGCCAGCTAGTCATTTCAACTGAAACGCCGTCTCCCCCCATTCGTTCACGCGAAGGGTGGGACGGCGTTTTTGTGGAGGGGGTTTCTGCCTGCCAGCCGTGCAGACCCTGCATAGCTGGCACCGCAACCAAGACTGGCAGCAGTGCCGCGTTTATGCGATACTGAAAAGGTTCCGAATAAAAGTGCCAGCCGAGCTGTGCCGCTGTTTTTCAGGCGAATCGGTAGTCGGATAGCCAAGGCATAAGTAGTTCAAAAAGATGTACTTGTAGTACAGCGCCGGGATGGTGGAACTGGCAGACGCAGCGGACTCAAAATCCGCCGACCGCAAGGTCATGGGGGTTCGACCCCCCCTCCCGGCACCAATTAAATCAGCAACTTACAGAAACTCAGGCTATCGAAAAAGTCGCTCGCTATGCCTAAACTATGCTCGAACTCAAAAAGTTTGGGTTAGCGCTCCTCCAGAGCCTCTCTGCCTGAGAGGCAAATCCATTGCAGGAAAATTGCTGTCAGGCGGCCGTGCCCCTTCTTTGGAAAAGGCGCTCCGCCTACCAAGCGATGATGTCAAAACGGCGGGCCTCCCGCCGATTCGCCCCTTGACTTCCCACGGAGGGATGGCTCACTCGGCCAGCAGTTCTCCTTCGCCTGCCGTATCCATCATGCGCACATTTGACCGAAAAAGATGTTGGCCCCATCATCCGGTCACATGTTCGCGCCAGTTTGCGAACGTACGGCTACGCCTTTCCCTGACTGAGGAGGAATTCGTTATGGCCACTGTGCCGACATACCCCCGAAGGCTGTTCCGCACGAAACAGGCAGCTGAGTATCTCTCGATGAGCGAATGGAAACTGCGACGCTTGATTCAGGACGAGATTATCCCGTTTCTCCAGGACCAGGAAGGTGGCCCCTTCTTGCTGGATGTGCGCGATCTCGATGCCTATATCGACGGGAACAAGCATCGCGTTGGAGATGCTATTGACTGGCGGCCGATTCCCGTCGCGTCGGTTACGGCCCCTCAGGCACTTCAAGCCTTGCGGAGGGCCAAATGAGTCGCCCTCGTGGGTCTGGACGAATCTACCAGCAGAAACAAAGCACGATTTGGTGGATACAGTTCTACCGGAACGGCAAGATGTACCGGGAATCCACCGGCACTTCGGACAAAAGAAAGGCCACGAAAATCCTTGGCCGGCGCCTAGCGGAAGTTTCTACAGGGACTTTTGTTGGACCCGATGTAGAACGAGTTCGGATTGCAGAGCTCGCAGAAGACTTCTTGCGTGACTATCGAATCAACGGAAAAGCCTCGCTTGACGACGCGGAAGCCCGATGGCGGCTGCATCTTGAGCCCATATTCGGCCAAGTGAAACCAAGCGCTGTCACCAGCGATCTCCTTGACCGTTACGATGCAACTCTTTCAAGGCTGGAACTCCGGCGGCCAATACGCCACAACCGATATGCTCGGATCGCTTTGGAACTACATCGTGGGGCAGATCATGGCCGCAACTTGTGGGCGAGATGCCCGTCTTGCGCACAGATTGGGCGGGACCGCACTGGCGACAACCTCGCCATCCAGATCAAGAATCCGCGCTTTTACAGATGCTG
>Ga0209415_10002394_pt1 | contig 35119 bp, 35 predicted proteins | sample PeaSoiSIISIP2007_FD_187696 | JGI IMG/M metagenome (GOLD analysis project Ga0209415, IMG submission 187696) | Peat soil microbial communities from Weissenstadt, Germany - SII-SIP-2007 (SPAdes) (version 2) | ecosystem: Environmental > Terrestrial > Soil > Wetlands > Peat | place: Germany... | reverse complement strand
ACAGGACATTTTAGCTTTGGTAAGCATACGACATTTCTGTTTTGGTAAAAATACGTCATTTCTGTTTGGGGTTGACAAGCTGGAACAAAACCTTGAAAACCCGCTTTGTTTATGCGATAATCTTGTCTTGGAATGAACACCCTTCTTAAGTCCGCCAATGCATATGTGAAAATCATCCTTTTCTCGCTCTCGATTGGGCTGCTTGTTCTGCCGTTTACTGGAACAGGGAACGCGGTGCGCTTGTCTGCTGCAGCGTTTGCCTCGTTGTTTTTGTGGCGGCTCTCAAAGAGTGAGGCTTTCTTGTCTATCGCCCGTTCGTTTTCTCGATTTTTGACGATCGTTCGCGAAAATATTTCATCGCTGTCCCGCGCCGCTCAATCTCCATTTGTCTATGCCGGGTTCATCGTTTTTCTGATTTTCCTGCCTGCTTTCCTCAACGATTATTATCAGGACATCATGACCCTAACAGGCATCTATATCGTCCTTGCGCTGGGATTGAATATTGTCGTAGGACAGGCCGGTCTCCTCAATCTGGGGTATGTGGCATTTTATGCCATCGGCGCATACACCTACGCCATCCTTTCTACAACACTCGGACTTGCCTTCTGGCCCGGTCTCCTTGCTGGTGCAGCTGTCGCGGCGTTGTTTGCCTTTATTATAGGACTCCCAACACTTCGTCTTCGGGGAGACTACTTCGCGATCGTGACGCTCGGCCTTGGGGAAATCACCAGGATCATACTGAACAATTGGGACGGCTTAACCGGAGGACCGAACGGGATCTCAAGAGTCGGCAGACCGGTCCTTGCAGGATATTCTCTACACAGCACCCTCGACTTCTATTACGTGATCCTCGTCATCGTCATCATTACGGTATTCGCCATGAAACGTCTCATGACGTCCCGGATCGGCAGGGCATGGATTGCAATCCGTGAAGACGAGGTTGCTGCCGAGGCCATGGGAATCGATACGTTCCGGCTTAAGCTGCTCGCTTTCGTCGTGGGTTCGGCTCTGGCCGGCCTGACAGGAGTTTTCTTTGCGGCCAAAATGGCTTTTGTGTCACCGGAAAGCTTTACTTTTTCCGAGTCGGTCCTGATCCTCTGCATGGTTGTTCTTGGAGGAATGGGGAGCATTCCGGGGATCATTCTCGGCGCTCTGTTGCTAATCACGCTTCCCGAAATCTTCAGGGATTTTCAAGACTACCGCATGTTGGCCTTTGGAATTGCACTCGTTGCCATGATGGTGTTCAGGCCCCAAGGGCTTTTGGGAACGGTGAAGAAATAGTTCAACCAAAATCGGATTATTCTATGCTCTTACTGGAAACGAAAAATCTGGCAAAGCATTTTGGCGGTCTCAAGGCTGTCGACGATATCGACATGCGCGTCGAACGCGAAAGGATTGTCAGCATCATCGGTCCGAACGGCGCGGGGAAAACCACTTTTTTCAACTGCATCACCGGCATCTATCGTCCGACGAAGGGGACGGTCATATTCCATGACCGCGACATTACCGCGATGCAGCCCCATTCGATCACCGCTCTGGGTATCGCAAGGACATTTCAGAATATACGCCTCTTCGATGGAATGACCTGCCTGGAAAATGTAATGGTTGCAGCCCACTGCCGTACCAGCGCCGGAGTGTTCGGCGCCATATTCCGGCCAGCTAAAGTAAGAAAGGAAGAGCGGGACATGGGGTACCGGGCCATCGACATTTTAAAGTTTGTCGGACTCGAAGACAAACAGAGCGCCCCGGCAGCGAATCTCTCCTACGGCGATCAGCGGCGGCTTGAAATAGCACGGGCTCTCGGTACGGAGCCACATCTCCTGCTCCTTGACGAGCCCGCGGCCGGCATGAACCCACAGGAAACCTTGGCACTGATGGCGCTCATCCGCAAGATCCGTGACAACGGCGTAGCGATTCTGCTCATTGAACACGACATGAAGGTCGTCATGGGGATCTCGGACCGGGTACTGGTGCTGGATCATGGTGTCAAAATTGCCGAAGGCATGCCCCGGGACATCCAGAACAACCAGGGCGTGATCGAGGCCTATCTCGGCAAGGATCATATCCATGCTTGAACTCAGAGATGTAGCCGTATCGTACGGAAGAATCGAGGCGCTCAAAGGAGTCAGCCTTTCCGTAAAGCAGGGTGAGATTGTCGCACTGATCGGAGCGAACGGCGCCGGGAAATCGACAACGCTGATGGCTGTATCCGGGGTTTCGGCGCTGACAGCAGGAACTGTTTTTTTCCGGGGAGAACGGATTGACGACCGTCCTGTTCACGAAATCGTCGGGCTCGGAATATCGCAGGTTCCCGAAGGCAGGCGTATTTTCCCCCGCATGACCGTGCGGGAAAACCTGGAAATGGGCGCCTTTTCCCGTAGCAAACAGGAGTATGTTTCTGGAATTAATCAAGTATTCGAAATGTTTCCGACGTTGTTCGAGAGACAACGACAGCTCGGTGGCACCCTTTCAGGAGGGGAGCAACAGATGCTTGCCATAGGCAGGGCACTCATGTCCAGGCCGAGCCTTCTTCTTCTCGATGAGCCGTCGCTCGGACTCGCACCCATCATAGTCAGCAGGATTTTTAAAATTTTACGGGAAATCAACGAACAGGGGACTACCGTCCTGTTGGTAGAACAGAACGCAAAGGCTGCACTTCATCTCGCCAATAGGGCTTACGTCATGGAAACCGGACGGATTGTAATGGAAGGTCCAGCATCACAGCTTGAAAAAGACCCGGGGATTAAAAAAGCATATCTCGGAGAATAACCCTTTGCTTTTGAAGATTCTCGTGAAGGTCTGACGTTTGATAATCTAAAACAGCAATAGGGACCCAAGGGCAGCACAATAGCAATCGCGCTTGGTGGTTTGCAGAAATTATAGCTCACCTGTCTGGTAGGTAAGTCGCTGTTTTGTCTTAACAGCCACAATTATCCGAGGTTAACTTGTTCTTCGGTGACTAAATGCCTTTTTCAGGATCAACGCCTATGAACGCTTCGGACTCAATTCAGCGTAATATAAAACTTATTCTTGAATACGACGGCACGAACTATCACGGCTGGCAATCGCAGGCTGGAAGCGGGATGCAGACAATTCAGGAAACGGTTGAGAAGACACTCAGCTTGTTGTCTCATGAGGAAGCGAGGATCTTTTCCTCAGGAAGAACCGATGCAGGTGTACATGCCTTGGGACATGCAGCCAATTTTCACACCCGAAGCGCAATCCCGGCACCGGCATGGGCTCCAGCGCTTAACCAACTTCTGCCTTACGACATCAGGGTGCTGACATCTGAAGAAGTTCCTGCTGGTTTCCATGCACGGTTCAGCGCCCGGAGCAAGATCTATAAATATCGTATTCTGAACAGACGAGCGCAGACCGCTCTCCATCGCGATTACGCCTGGCATGTCAACCTACCTTTGAACGTCGCACGCATGCGAAGAGCGTCTGCCGTCCTGTTGGGCAGACACGATTTCTCGTCGTTCCGCGGGTCCGGTTGCAGTGCGAAAAGCCCTGTGAGAACCCTGAAGTCGGTAACAATACGAAAAAGCGGCGATTTTATCGAGCTGCTACTTGAGGCGGATGCGTTCCTGCAATACATGGTCAGAAATATTTCTGGCACTCTAGTTGAGGTCGGCCTCGGCAGGTTCCGCCCCGAAGATATGGTGAAAATTCTTGAAGCGAAGGACCGGACCACGGCGGGAAAAGCAGCTCCTCCGCAAGGGCTCTATCTTTTAAGCGTGAACTATTAGTTTAAATATCAACCTCTGTTTCTTTGCAGAGTTGCATAAAAACAATGAGATTCTCACTTTTGCGAAAAGAGCCGGAATTGATACACCATAAATTCAATAGGTTATTGCTGGCATGATACATGCAAAAATATTTGGCGGATTTCTGCAAAATATGCTATCTTTCTCACAATGTTTAAAAGCCACACGATTCTATTTGAAGGGATAGATGGATTCCGGGGGAGTCGATCAAGGCCGTTTCTTCATCAGCGATGATTCACCGCATGAATAATCATCCTCGGGCCTGTTACATAGCGCCTCATCTGTTTTATCAACAACTAAAGAAAAAGCATGCTACCTCCGATTGGCCGGGTTTTTAAGATCCACCGCGCAAAATTGAGAACGGCGGAAATGCGATTTCTTCAATCGGGGTTTCTCTCAGCGGCTGTTTGCCGTTATGAGGGTCATAAATGTTGAGATTACTACGGGAGTGAAAGGAGAGCGTATGAGGATTTGGTTGAACGCGGTTGTACTGTTGTTTCTAACCCTGGTGTTGATACCAACAGCCGGTGCAGCGCCCGATGCGGCGACATGTCTCGGTTGCCATGGATCAATGGAGGGAGAAATCAACGTAAATCAGGAAAGGTACGCGAAATCCGTCCATGGTTCCTTCGACTGCGTCATGTGCCATATGACGCTCAAGGGAGACCAGCACAAGGGGCTGTCAGGCAAGGCGGACAAGAAAATCCAGGAACTGGCGGCAGCTATATCCTCAAAGAGCAAAATCGACCCCATCGCGCAGGCAGCCTGCATCCAATGTCACCCCGATGTTTATGAAGCCTACAAAGCGAGCGTGCATGGTCAGAATGTCATAGTAAAAAAATCGTCCGACGGACCGGTTTGTACGAGCTGCCATGGAACTCCGCATTACATCCAGCCGAAGACAAGCAAGGAATCCCTGGTCAATCATTTCAATGTAGTCGCGACCTGCGGCACCTGTCATGAAGAAAAGTTCATGTCGGAAAAATACGGTCTCACTCCACACGTCATGGAGCGGTACAAGGAAAGTTTCCACGGCCGCAAACTCAAACTTGGACACAGCGGGGCTCCCTCCTGCGTAAATTGCCACGGCTCTCACGATATCAAGGATGTGAGGGACCCTTCGTCCCCGGTCTACGGTGCGAACAAGATCAATACCTGCGGGAAGTGTCATGCCGGCGCAACGGAAAAGTTCGTAGCCGCAATCACTCATCAGCCGCTTCATCCTATTGCTCACTTTACGGAACTTGCCTTGATTATTCTCACGGTGGGAGTGTTTGCGTTCATCTGCATCCATGTGCTTTTGGACATCATCGCAGACATCCGTGACCGTCTGTTCAGAAAAGGAGGGGGCCATGAATAACACGATCCCGAACGAAATCGAGAGATTCGATCTCTCTGCGAGAATTCAGCACGTTATCATGTTTACAACCTTTCTGCTCCTGTCCTTCACGGGATGGGGGCTCAAGTATGCCTACCAGGACCCGGCCAGCGCCTGGATACGGTTCTGGGGCGGCGCGAAAAGCGCTGGAATTATTCATCGTGTCGCGGGCATTACGATGCTTCTTGATTTTATCTACCACCAGTTCTACCTTCTTAACCAGGTGCGCAAAGGCGGCATGAGGCCTACCCTTGTTCCGATGCCAAAGGATGTTATCGACGCATTCCATAATTTCATGTATTTTTTCGGGTTGAGGAAGGAAAAACCCTACTTCGGGAAATTCAACTATATGCAGAAGTTCGACTACTGGGCCGTATACTGGGGCATGTTCATCATCGGGGCATCGGGCTTCTTTCTCGCCTTCCCGGTAACTGTATCGCCGATCTTCCCCGCCTGGTCGATCCAATGGATATGGGATGTCATCATCGCTATGCATAGTGATGAGGCGCTCCTCGCCATCGTGTTTATCATGATCTTCCACTTTTACAACGAGCATCTGCGTTCGGAAGTATTCCCCATGAATTGGATGTGGCTCACCGGGAAAATGACGATCGACCAGCTGAAACACCATCATCCGGCGGAATATGATTATCTCTACGGTGATAAAAAGAAGAAAAAATAGCGTCGGGTCTCTGCATAATGTAAGGGAAAAACAAAACGGCAGCCAATATGGCTGCCGTTTTGTTTCGTGTTTGCAAAGAATGGAGGAAGGGGATAGAGATCCTTTTACTCAGTTTAGCCTTTGCAGCTCGCCTTGCTTCATCCTTAGACGGGAGGGAGCCCGCAAGGCGATCTCGGAACTATGGGTCACCATGATCATCGTGACTTTTTTCTCCCTGTTGATCTTCTCAAAAAAGGCCATTATTTCGCCTTCTGTTTCCTCATCGAGGTCCCCGGTCGGCTCATCGGCAAGAATAATCTCGGGATCGTTGATGAACGCGCGCGCGATGGCCACGCGCTGCTGTTCGCCGCCGCTCAGCTCCGAAGGATACCGGTCTTTTTTATCTCCCAGTCCAACGAGCTTGAGCAGATTCTCCGCGTCCGCAGCCGTTTTGTTGCCGCCGAAAACGGTCGGCAGGAGTAAGTTTTCCGCAGCGGTTAGGGTGGGGATGAGGCTTGCAAACTGATATACAAAGCCATACTTTTCATTTCGCAGTTTCGAGAGTTTCTTGTCATCGTATTCCCATATGTTCATTCCATCGACGCTTACACTCCCTGTATCAGGGTGAGCAATGCCGCCGATCAGACTCAGGAGTGTGCTTTTACCGCTTCCCGAATGGCCGACAATGGAGACAAACTGCCCCTGTTCGATCTTCAGGTCGACTGGCTGGACGGCTTTTACGGTCTTCCCGGAGACGGTGTAGGTTTTCGACAGGCCTTTCAGTTCAATCATGTATTTCCTTTCATTTCATATCGCTAGGGCACGGTTCCCTGACGACGGGAAGATCCGATGGCCACGATAAAGCGACGATCTCATTATTTCAAGACCCTGCCCGCGCCGTTAAAATCCATCACTTCACCGTGTTCTGCGGCACGTTTATTTTCCCGAAATGCCGCAACCCCCCAGCCCATGGGAGTTCTGAACTTTTTCACAGGGCGGACGTAGAAGGCTTTGCGAGCATCAATCCAATCGCCGGTGATGTAATCTTTGACCATCGCCCCTGATGCAGGCACTCTCTTGCTATTGATATAGGCAAACAGATCGCCGATATCGCAGAAATAGCTCGTCGTCTCCCCTTGTACGATCTTTGCGGCATATTTTGAATTCAGGTCAACATCCATGCCGCACTGGGCGCAGGATGGGCTCCCTGCAAGTACAGGGAACGACCAGGCAAACATCAATAATAAAACCAAAAAGAGTGTGAGGAAAAGTCGCTTCATCGTCATTTCCTCTTTGTGTCAATTTCCTTTTTCAGGCTGGTAGCAAGACCTTCATCAATTCCCATTAGCGCCTTGTATTGCTTCTGAGCTTCTTCCCGTTTGCCCTTTTTGAGGAAGGCCATGCCGAGGTTAAACCGGGCAATGCCGTATTTCGGCCTCAGAGACACCGCCTTCTTGAGCGCAGTAATCTCCTCATCATTTTTCCCGAGTTTACCGTAAGATATGGCGAGGTTATTGTAAATCATCGGCAGCCTGGGTTCATACTGAATTGCCTTGCGGTAATTAGTCACTGCATCCTGATAGCGCTCAACTCTGTTATAGGTCGTGCCGAGCCTGAAATAGGCGTAGCCCATGGAGGGATTTAAGGCAATAACCTGCTTGAGAGCGTCTATTTCCTGATCATAGGCCTCCGCGCGGTCATAGAGTTCGGCAAGATGATACCATGCGTCAGCATCTTTCGGATTGGCTTTCACCTGCTCCCTGAGTTCCTCAAAAGTGCTCTTTTTTGAAGCGGCCGGTTCCGGATTCTGCTTTTTTTCTTGCGAACAGGAGGTGAATGCGAATGAAAACAAAATAACGATCAATAATAGGTATCTCACTCTGCGCTCCTTATAGCTTCATAGGGTTCGGTTTTAATAACGGCAACAGACGGCAACAACGCTGAAAGCAGCCCGGTTAGGAATGAAAAAATTAGAGCACCTGCCACGAGGATGAAAAGCTCAATGTTTGAGGGGAAAAGATAGGGAAGTTTAAGATAGTGGAGCATCAGGTTTTTGAAGCTGAGGAGCACACCGAACCCAAGTGCGATGCCCACAGCTCCTCCCGCAACGGAAAGGAGGGTGGCCTCCGTTAAAATAATTTCCGCTACGTGAAATCTGTTTGCGCCCATCGCGCGCAGGAGTCCAATTTCTCTGCGGCGTTCATTGACAATCATATAGAAAGCAAAGGCCATGATGAGGAGGACGATAAACCAGAGAACGCCGCTGATTATTAATATTGCATGAATCAGGCCGGAAAGCTGCTTTCTGACCGTACTGATGACCGTATCGGAAACAAGGGCCTTAACCCCGGGAATGCTGTGCTCGATCCTTATGGCGACACGATCGGGGGTAATATCTTCGTCCACCCGCACAAGGACCGTGGATATTTTGTCTTCACCGATTTCAATTGGCTTAATCGCCTTTTCCTTTGAGTCCGCGGCCATTTTATACGCTGCATCAAGGCTCATAAACACCGAGCGGTCAAAAAAATCCATTCCCGTCGGCTCCATCGTACCGACAACCTGAAAGGTCGTTCCGAAAAAGGGGATGTTGTCTCCGACGATAACGGGGAGCTCACGTCCGGTTATGATTTCATTCAAACCGAGTTTTCTGCTCAAGTGTTTCTCCAGCCACGGCTTTACGGTAAAGTCCGTATCCGGGTCAAACGCGATAAGAAACACATCAACATTAAAGCAGCAGGAGAAATTTGTCGGTTTGATAAAGAGCTGGGGAGTGACGTTTTTAACGCCCTCGATTTTTTTAACCTGGTCAAGAATGGATTTGTCCATGAGAAACTGCGTTGGTTCCCCGGACAGGAGCGCGGCCTTTGCCTTCGTTTCGGCGCTTTCAGGAACAACCAGAATGTCAGCCCCGAGGCGGTATGTGCCGAGTTTCAGTGCATTGTTGATGCTTTTCAGGAAGAGGGTGGCGGTAAACAGGGTGCACGACACTACTACCACTATAGCAAACAGTAGCCAGGTCCTTGTGGCCTTTCGTTTCAGGTTTCTGAACGCTACATAGGGGATATTCATGGTGGTGGGCGGTTTTCCCTTCCCGGATAAGATGGATATTGCCGCGTAAGACAAAAACGCCGAAGAGCGGGTTAACCCACCCTTCGGCGTGAACTAACGCTACAGCTATTTTAAACGATTTACTTCTTCCAGTCAATAGCCATGCCACAGAGGAGCGGGGCGCCGTCATCGATCGTCACCGCAATGCCATTTGGCTTATGGCAGCTCGAGCAGAGCGAGACAGTCTTTTCGATCTTGTGGGTCTTGACGTCCATTATTGCGAGCACGCCGTCTTTGTTGATATAATCGCGGCCCGTGATAAGCGCCAATTTCCCGTCAGGTGTGAACTTTACGTCATGGCTCTTAATCGTGTCAGGAAGGACTATATGGTCCACGACTTTGTCGGTCTTCGTGTCGATAACAACGATCTGGGGCTTATGCGTTCCTGGCTTGAGACCTGGATCAAATTCGTTCGCAGCCGCCACCCACAACTGTTTGCCGTCGTTAGTGAGACGGATCTGATGAATAAAGGTCATCTCAGGATCGCTGATATCTTTTATTACTTTTTTGGTCTTCCAGTCAACGACGAAGATCTTGCCTTGGGGCATATCGGAGACATAGGCCTTCTCATTGCCCTTCACCCACTGAATACCGCAAACAGCCGCGCCCACGGGAATGGAGTCCACCGTTTTCATCCCCTTCGGATCGAAAACATACACATGACCGTCGGCCATGTCTTCAAGATAGATGTCGCCGTTCGGACCGGCTACGGCGTCACAGAATTTTTTCCCAACCTGCATGGGCGCGGATTTCTTTCCCGTGTTTAGGTCATACTCAACAACACTCCCGTTCAACAGGCCCACAAAAAGTTTCCTTCCAACGAGAGCGCTGCCATGGGAACCACCGGCCTTTTTCACGGTTGCGAAATCCATACCTGCAATTTTGCCTTCCATCTCGGAGCCAGCTTCGGTGATTACTATTCTGTCTTTCTCTATGTCCGTCGGTGGGTTCAACGTAGCGAGATCGATGATGGCAAGGTGTCCACCGTGCCCAGCAATGTACGCCGTGCCGTGCATTGTATCTACCCATTCGCCTGCAGCATTCGCTGATTTGTCAGCCATGCCCACTACCAGTGCAAAGATGCCTAACACCAACAGACCAACTACCAGACTTTTCTTAATAAGACTCATAGTTCCTCCCCTTAGTGAAATTTGAGCACTTTGCGTGCTCGTTTAAGTTACTAACAAAGACAGTGTCCGAATGTGACGTTTTTTCTAATCGTCCTTTCCGTCCACCTCCTTCTCCTCCTTCTAGGAGGGAATGCCACCGTTATGAGAAACTAATTTTTTTGTAATAATGATGTTTTATTATTACGGGTTTATGAATTATGATAGTACAGTAGGATAGTGGTGTCAACTTCAAATTATAATTTTACACATTGCATTGATTACAATTTGTAGTTTTTTAGCGGAAAAAAGTAGCAGTTTGTATATTGTAATCTATTCCCGAGTAGACAGCCTGATGAGCAGTGCAGATCGAATGGTATCGGGCATTCTGGCATGCCTGACGCCGTATACCCTAGCTTCCTGCTAGCTTCCTGGAATTCTGTAAAGTAACCTCCCTCGCCTTAGGATAGGCGAGGGATGATATGAATTGGGAAGCGAGATTAACTGACTTTTTTAACTTTTCCGGAGCGAATGCAGCGCGTACACACATGCAAGCGCACATGCGAGCCGTGAGCACCGACGGCCTTTACATACTGCAAATTCGGTTTTGATACCTTTTTGGTCTTGTTGTTAGAGTGGCTGACCTTATTGCCGCTCAGTTTCCCTTTTCCACAGATCTGACATGTACCTGCCACGGTGAAATCCTCCATAAAATACAATAAAATTGAAAACGGTCCATAAGATACCATAAGAAGAACACGCATGCAAGGGAAAAATGCTGAAAATATTCAAAGAGGAAAGGAAATGCTGTCGGGCGTCCTTGTGTTTTACTCTGCAAGGTGTTATGATTCACGTCCTGACAGACATTCATAATACTTTTGAGGTGAAAAACTGGTGTCAGCCAATGGGTTGGTAATTGTCTTTACCGGAGACGGCAAAGGGAAAACGACCGCTGCCCTCGGAATAGCTTTGCGGGCGGCCGGTCATAAGATGTATGTCTCCATAGTGCAATTCGTAAAGAGCCAGTCGACGACCGGGGAATCCCGGGCCGCCGAGAGACTCATGCCTGAGGTCGAAATCGTTTCTCTGGGAAAGGGATTCGTCAACTGTTGCGGTGACCAGATGCCCCTAGATGAGCACAGTAGGGCAGCCCGGGAAGCACTTAAGATGGCTCGCCAGCGCATGCTTTCGGGTTCCTGGGACATTCTGGTCCTGGATGAGATAAATACGGCGGTTTCACTCGGTTTGATCGATGTTCAGGATATCATCAGTCTTATACAAGAAAAACCGGCTAAGCTGCATCTACTCCTCACGGGACGCGATGCCCATCCCGATGTCATCGCGGCCGCGGACCTGGTCACTGAAATGCGAAATATCAAACATCCCTATGATCGCGGAATTCCTGCTTTTCAAGGCATCGACTTTTAAAAAAGTGAAATTGACTTTAGCTTTCCAGCGTGTTAACATTGTTAAGGAAAATGCGGCCAAACAGACGGCAGCATCCACGCGATGAAAACCACCGCAGTAAATCTGGTAATAGAAAACGAATGTTCGTTGCCGAGTCTCTATGGAGACCTGGACAAGAATCTACGGCTCATCGAGAACACCTATGGTGTTGCCGTGAATGCCCGGGGAAACCGTATCCAGATTGAAGGAGACGGAAAGTCCGTTGCGAATGTCGAGCACCTTATCAAACAGCTTGCAGACCTTCTCTCAAAGGGAATCATTGCCGGCAAAGACGATGTGAATGACGCCATCAACGCCTATTCCGCCGATCCTTCTGCTGCATTGAAAGATATCTTCCAAAAAAGTATTGCAGTCTCAAGCCATAAACGACCGGTAGCGCCAAAGAACGAAACACAACGTAAGTACGTTGAAGCGATCAGGCGCTACGATGTCGTCTTCGGCATAGGGCCTGCCGGTACGGGCAAGACCTACCTTGCCATGGCCACGGCGGTATCAGCCCTCCTACGGCGCGAAGTAAGCAGGATCATCCTTGTCCGTCCGGCGGTCGAAGCAGGAGAAAAACTCGGGTTTCTGCCCGGCGACCTTTATGATAAGGTCAACCCCTACCTGCGGCCGCTCTACGATGCGCTCTACGACATGATCGAAACGGAAAAGGCCAACAAGCTCGTAGAACGGGGAGATATCGAAATCGCCCCTCTCGCTTTTATGCGCGGTCGAACCCTGAATGACTCCTTCATAATACTTGACGAGGCTCAGAACACGACTTCGGAACAGATGAAGATGTTTCTCACGCGTCTCGGCTTTAATTCAAAAACCGTCATTACTGGAGATATCACTCAGATCGATCTCCCGAGCGGAAGAAATTCGGGCCTGATCGAAGTCCAGAAAATTCTTGAAAACGTCGAAGGGATAAAGTTTATCTATTTTACGAACCGTGACGTGGTCCGTCATAAACTGGTCCAAGAGATCATCAAGGCATACGAACACCACGAGTCTTCAAATGAATAAAAAAAATGAGACGGCCGTAAAGCTTCTTCCCAAAACCCAAAGCCACGATCCGGACCGCTCCGACCTCCCTGAAAAACCGTCGCGCGTTGTTATGCTCTTCAATGCCATCATCGCCATCGTGACGGCGGCTCTCCTGGCGCTCGTCTTGCTGCCGAGCATCCCGCTGCTCGAACCAGGGGACCTGGCAACTAGGAACATCACCTCGCCCTACACCTTTTCCATGGAATATCCCGCTCCCGACCAGACTACGATCTCATACCAGGTAATCAAGGATGAAATCATCATCGGAGCAGGTCAACGCGTAACGGAGCGGGAGGCAAGGATCCTTGATGAGATAGCACGACGCGAAAGCATCGGCAGCAGGCTTCATGCCTACTCCGGTTTGGCGGCTTTGCTCCTCGTCTTGTTTTACCTTATTTATCGCGATATCAACCGCTATCGGCCGTCGCTTATAGGAGACACGAAAAAGATTCTCCTGCTCGCATTCCTACTTCTTGCAACGGTCGCTCTTGCGCAGTTTTCCGAGACCGTTTTCACGCTCATGGCGGGCAAGCTGCATCTGGACATCGTAACCATCGGTTTCGCTCTTCCCGTGGCAGCCGGAGCCATGCTGACGAGCCTGCTTCTGGATTTTCATTTGGCACTGGGATTTTCCTTCGTCGTCAGCATTCTGCTCGGGATAGCGTTCCAAGGTGATCCTTTTATTCCACTCTACTATTTTCTGGGAAGTATTGTCGCAGCGCTCAGCGTCATCCGGTGCAAAAAGAGGACGGCCGTCCTCAGGGCGGGCGCTTTAACAGCTCTTATCAGTTTTATCGTCATCGCCGGCATCGACATCTATCGTGGAGATCTCCTGACACGTATTGTAAATGATTTGGCCGCGGGTCTGCTCGGAGCGGTATTGGTCACGATGATCGTTTCGGTCACCCTGCCGTTTTTCGAGACCTTCTTCGACATCGCAACAGATATAAAGCTTCTGGAGCTTCTAGACCCCAACCATCCGCTGCTCAAGGAGTTGGTCTACAAAAGTCCCGGTACCTATCATCACAGTATCCTCATCGGGAACCTTGCGGAAGCCGCAGCTGAGGCCATCGGCGAGAATCCCATCCTGGCTCGCGTAGCGGCCTATTATCACGACATCGGAAAGATCCACAAACCGGAATACTTTATCGAGAACCAGCGCGTCTCGGAAAATAAACACGACCGTCTCATGCCATCCATGAGCAGCTTGATCATAGCGTCCCATGTCAAAGAAGGCGCCGAATTGGCGCGACAGCACAAACTGCCTTCCGTAATCATCGACATTATCCAGCAACACCATGGCACATCACTTATTACCTACTTTTATCAAAAAGCAAAGGAACTACAGCCCTTCGTAACAATTGCTGAGGAAGATTACCGTTACGCGGGACCGCGTCCGCAGACGAAAGTGGCCGCAATCGTGATGTTGGCAGACAATGTTGAAGCCGCATCAAGGGTGCTGGACGACCCATCGCCCCAGCGCATCCAAGCGCTGACAACCAGCGTCATTACCCGGATATTCCTTGATGATCAGCTCAGCATGTGTGACCTAACGCTCAAGGATCTGCGGGATATTTCCAAGAGCTTCAACCTCCTTCTCAACGGCATCTACCACCATCGTATCGACTATCCCGGCATGGAATTTCCCGGAGAAAAAAAGCGCAGTGACCATCAGGATAAAAAACAATCAGAGGAAAAAAAAGCTGGCATTGCCAAAGCGAAGGAAGCAGCTCGCCACCCTCTTACAGAGTTGCGGCATACCTGACGCGGAGTTGAGCATCCTTTTTACCGGCGACCGGGCCATGCGTTACCTAAACCGCCGCTACCGCGATATTGATCGTGCCACCGACGTACTTTCCTTCTCACAGCGGGAAGGACAATTCCCCGGTCTTCGCCCCGACATTCTAGGAGATATCGTCATTTCCGTGCCCACGGCAGCTCGTCAGGCCCGGGAGCGGAACCATTCACTCGGACGCGAGATTGAACGCCTACTAGTGCATGGCCTGCTCCATCTGCTTGGGTATGACCATGAACGGGGCCCCGCGGAAGCCCGCAGGATGCGCCGCAAGGAAGTCCGGCTCTGCCAGAGGATATCCGCATGAAGCCGAAATCGTGGTTTCAGAGCGCCAACGTAGCCATTGAAGGGATTATTTATGCCGTCAAAACCCAGCGGCATATGCGCTATCATCTCATGGCGGCGCTTGCGGTACTCGTCCTTGGCCTAACCCTCAATATTTCCCGTATCGAATTCACACTACTGTGCATGGCCATCATCCTGGTGCTGGTTACAGAGATGCTAAACACGGCGATAGAAACCACAGTGGACATGATCTGCGAGGAGTTTCATCCCAAGGCAAAAATCGCCAAGGACATTGCGGCCGGTGTTGTCCTTACTGCCTCGATCGGCGCACTGATGCTCGCTTACCTTATTCTTTACCCGGCCCTTAAAACAACAGCCCTGAACAGAAACTGGCATCTCACGAAGGCACCCGATGATGTTATTGCCTTCGTTTCCCTTGCCGTTGTCATCATTCTGGTCACCTTTATCAAGGCTTTTTTCGGCAAGGGCGAACCGCTGAAGGGAGGTATGCCGAGCGGCCACGCAGCGGTGTCTTTCTCGATCTGGATAGACGCGTACTATTTGGCCGGATCGCTTTCAATCATCATCCTGACCTTTCTGCTCGCTTTCATGATCAGCTGGAGCAGATGGTCTACGGGAATTCACCGGCCGCTGGAAGTCGTTGGCGGGGCTCTCCTAGGCGCTGGTGTGACGTTTTTGTTCTTTCGTGTTTTTGGCTGAACGGCAAAGGTGAAAAGACTGTAGGAAGTTGCAGCAAGCGCGGAATATCGTGCATCGCCTTATGTCTGCCGTTTCCCACCGGCGTTACAGGAGGTGCAGGTGCTCGACAAAATTCTTCAGGATATGATCTTGACGGTCAGCGGCGCCCGTGCAGCCATATTCCTGGACGATGAAGGAGAGTCAATCGCAGAGTCCGGTTATTACAACGGGGATGTGAAACTGCTCGGAGCTTGGAAAGAGATCCATCTTGATCACGTTCGGAATATCGCAAAGCGACTAGGACTCGGGTGCGTTCACGCAGTGCTCTTTTCTCATGATGAAGGGAATGAACTGATCGTGCCTGTCTCAGAGGAATACTGCCTGCTCGTGTTTCTCTCAGCCTATACCCACATCCAGGATGCTTTAACCGGTATTAAATCCGCAGCGGAGCTGCTTAAAAAAGAAATCGAATGATCCGCTAAATCTGGTCGAACATCCCCATCTTACGGAATTTTTCGTAGCGCAATTTCACGAGATCCGCGGGATCCGTATTTCTGATTTCGGTCAGACTCCGGGTCAGAGCCTCCTTCACCAGCTCCGCCGCCCGCCGTGGGTCGCGATGGGCCCCGCCAATGGGTTCTTCCACCATTTCGTCGATCACCTTCATCTGGAACAAGTCCTGAGCTGTGAGCTTCAGAAGCTCCGCTGCCTCGCTTGCCTTTGCACCATTATTCCAGAGGATGGCCGCACAAGCCTCCGGGGAGATAACCGAATAGGTGGCGTGTTCAAGCATGATCACGCGATCGGCGACTCCTACGGCAAGCGCCCCGCCGCTCCCCCCCTCGCCGATCACGATACAGACAATAGGAATCTTGAGCATTGACATGACGGAGAGGTTATGGGCGATCGACTCGCCTTGCCCGCGTTCTTCCGCACTGATCCCGGGGTAGGCGCCCGGCGTATCGATGAATGTGATGAGCGGACGGTTGAACTTTTCGGCAAACCGCATTAACCGAAGCGCTTTTCGATAGCCCTCCGGATTCGGCTGGCCGAAATTGCGATACACGCGCTCCTTCAGGGTCCTTCCTTTTTGATGGCCTATTACGACAACGGGAGCACCATCGAGCTTTGCCAAGCCGCATACGATCGCAGGATCGTCTCCAAATCCACGGTCACCGTGCATTTCAACGAAATCCGTAAGCACCGCTTCAATGTAGTCGAGCGTATAGGGACGGTTCGGATGGCGCGAAATCTGGACCTTTTGCCAAGATGAAAGCTTCGAATAAATTTCAGCTAGCATCTGGTCCGATTTTTTCTGAAGCTTCAGAATTTCCTCTTCGAGGTCTATACCTCCGTTCGAGGTAAAAAGCGTCAATTCCTCGATTTTCTTTTCCAGCTCAGCTATCGGTTTTTCAAATTCGAGATATTCTTGCGGCAAAATGCGCTCCTCGAGCCATCTCTTTCTTAAAAACAGATATGCCGCTCATAATGACGCGGCAGCGGGGAAGGGTTCTTGTTTTGACGATATATTATCTGATATTACCGCCTTATTGTCAAGAAATTGTTATTTCTCTTAGTTAAAGTGGTGGGGAACGTGTGAATTTGACCTGTAATTTTTTGCTTTACCTTGCAGTTAAACAGCGCTGAAAGCATGCGGTGGGAAATGGGGCTCTCCGAGTTCATAGAGGCGGCTGCATAGGCTGTATTCAGAAAATACGAACTTTAGTCAAATATACTGTTATACTGTCTTTTTTTGAAAAATTCAGAAAGGTTACATCTTCGGATTGAGTTTTTTTGCCTGCCGTTCTGTAATCTGAACGACGATGATTATAGTCATGCAATATGCACAGAGTTGTTAGGTTTTTACAGAGCAAAAAGGGAAAAATAATTATATGCATGTCGTGAATAAAATAGAGAGCTTAATGATCTTCTGACCTGCCATGTGTGATTGTAGGACGCCTATTGGCTCCGGCTTCTCAGCATTGCACAATCATCGTCCTAGCAGCATGATTCCACCTTGACAAAGATTCGGAGATGGTAATAGAATTGGGTCATGAGCCTGTTAGAAGCTTGACAATCTCCTAGGATAGGGGATGATCATCGGGCAAACTTTTCGAGATGACGGTTTCCGTTGTCGGCAATCATAATCTCTGTGGGAAAAATCACCGATCTCATTGCCTTTTCCCCTATTTTAACGTAATTTCTTTACAAATGTGTTTTCCCGAAGTAGGTTCGATAGTGCCTGGACAGCTCGGTAGAGCTCCTCGGCATGAGACCGTTCATGTCTTGCAATGATAATTCGGCGATGCTGAGGTTTGGACTAGCAACGGCTATCATGTCGACTTCGTGCCGAAGCTCCGCGAACAGCCCGCCACGGCACCGGTGCCGGTCATTGTCTAGACAGCGAATCCCACGGAGGAAACCACACGGAACTGCCGCAGAAGGGACTTGAACAGGGGAACATAGCATTGCCCTATTTTCCGCTGTGACACATTCTTCAAGCTGTTTGTAGTGATCTTATCTGACAATAATCTTTTACGTCCGCAGTAGCACTACTGAATTTTTCATGCTAGGTGCCAGACTATGAGCCGTTTCATTAAATACCTGATTCCGTTGTGTTTTCTTCTCATGGAGCCTGCCCTCATATATGCCGACGGCGGGATATCTCCGGCAGTAAAGGAGAAAAAAGTATTTTACGCCACAGCCGTTATTCCGGCAATTACGGCAGTGAAAAAGGCCATGCCGCAGCCACCAAAGGGATGGATCGCAGCATCTGATAATGTTCTCCCCGCGCTGGTTCCTGACGAATCGAATCAAGTCCATTTTCATTACCAGGTAACCTTCAGACGAGTAGCAGGTGTTCAGAAAGAAAAAACGCGGCTCAATGACGCCTTCACCGAAAGTTCCAGAAAACACAATGAAGAAGCGAGGCCGTTGATTGAAAAACTCATCGATCAGCAGTCCGAGACTGCGCGGGCCTTGCGCAAGGCCACGAGAAACAGAAACCAATTGCAAATACAACGCTTGAATGAAGAGTTGGATGAAAACGGTAGGAAGATGAAAGCCCTTCATGATGATATTGAGGAGAAAATCGCTCAGGAAGTGGAGCCCTACTTGGTGAAGGATGCTGAAGCTTCGATCGAGGTATCTATAAACGATGCTATTGCCGTACTACCGGATGGGAAGCTGTTTACGAATCCCGACACGGCTTTTGCAATTCGAAAAGAGGGCGGGAGAGTCGGCGCGATAGGGTGGAACGAGGGACAAATAGTACTCCTTTACGGTGACTGGCGGCAGGAAAGTCAGGATGTCTTCCGGGCAAAGATTGACCAGCTACCATTCGCGCCGAAGGCAAAGACGATCAAGATTGTGCTTTCGGGTGATAGAAAGCGGATGGATGAATTGTTGAAGCAGATGGATCTCAATGCAATTTTGAGCCTCATGAAGTGACGAAGTATGCAGAATCGGTGCAGCAACTTTATCCATGCTCCCGGAATGGGATCATGGATTATGAAAAGATGAGGCTCTCTCCATGAGGAGGAAATCATGCAGCCTACGACGTCAATAGAGGGAAAAAACAGGTACCGCTACATCCTGATTGTGGATAACAAGACCAATGATCTTTTCTACGCCTCCATGCTTCTCCAGCGCCTAGACTGCCGTGTGTGCTCCGCCCACACGGCAGCCGAGGCCCTCGAAATGACCTCAGTGGCAGTACCGTCGCTGGTCATTGCAAACCTGTTCCTTCCCGGCATGAGCGGCATGGACCTGGCTCGCTTGCTCAAGCAAGACCCGCGAACGGCTTCTTTGCCAGTAATCTTTCTGATTCCGAGCAACGATAAAAGAGCGGAAAAGCGGTGCCTCTCCGCCGGTGTAGCTGCCTATATTACAAAGCCAATCGCGGTTGAGAGTCTCCATCGGACTGTTCAGAAAATCATGGAATCCACTCCGCGCGCAAACATCCGCATTCCTACTAGGTTGTCCGTATCGCTCAACAAAGTGCCGCTCGACTGCATCGAAGGAGAGTGCGCTTCTGTCCTGTCCGAGCATGGGATGTACGTCCGCATGCTCAAACCCTATAACCGCGACGAACGACTTACCATAGAGATGAACATCAATGGAAGGATTGTCCCGGCCGAAGCTGCGGTCCTTTACAGCCATCGCTTCGGCGATGGCCCCTTCAGGGAGCCCGGAATGGGGCTCACGTTCATTCGAATCTCTTCTGAAGACCAGAATTATATCAGGCGGTTTATCCACGACGAAGTTACACGGGGGATTCTGTGAACACAATTCATCGTTTGGCGTTTAATGGCCACGGCATTGATATGGTAATATGATAGAAAATTACTTTTCTGGCAATCCGGATGAGTCGCAATTTTGTTCTTTATTCAAGTATATTTTCAAAGGAGAAGCTCGTTCGATAAAGTGTTTAAATCGCTACTGTTTCTGGTATTAATCGCTTTTTTTTCATTTTCTATTCAACGACTTAAAAGGGCAGGTTTCAGCCAATAGCCCAATATGAAGGCAGCCTTGGAATTTTCTATACTCAACATGGAGTTGTGTATATGCTAGATATTGAGCAGGATGAGTGGACCATCATTAAACCATTTACACGGAACCGTCCTATATAACAACTAATTGATAATTATAAATTTATTATACTATTCAGCTTGTTAATGTAGAACATTAAATATTGTCTTAACATTTAATTATCAATAATACCCTCAATGTCCTCTTAAAATTGTTAGATCAAAACAACATCGTCAAAATACCCTTTACTTGGTATTGTAATTTGCTGTTTATTGGACTATTATACTTCATAGTATAATAATATGTAAGATTGGAACCAACGCGAGAAGTGTAATCAGCAACGTAGACTCACAATGAAGAACACAATTTAGAGCCTGCCCACACTCCATGGGCTATCTCAGAGGAGTGAAACTTGTTCATGACATGATTATTGTCCCCTAATTTCACAGCCCGATGGGGACGCGTCATTAATCGGCTTGATTTTCATGGTATCGCCGACTATCAATGTTTCAGTAAAATATTCTCAACTTCGAATTTTGCATTCAGAATTACCTCTTCTATACGGGAAAAGGGAGCATTATACATGAACGCCACAGAAGTAACTGCTTCTGCGTCTTTCCTGCGACAGCGCAAGGGCCGATCAATCCTACTCGTGGGTAATAAAGCCCAGGAAATGCTCGTGATATCGTTGCTTCTGCAGAAATTCGATTATCAGGTTTCGACCGTCAACACCGTTGCCCAAGCGCTTGAGCGAATGCGTACCCCCTTGCCGTCCCTCATCATCACCGATCTGACCCTTCCCGGTATGAGCGGCATTGACCTATATGATTTACTCAGACAGGAGCGTCGTACAGCAATTATTCCCGTGATCTTCCTAATTCCACTGAGCGACGCTGCTTCAGAGAGGAGATGTCTCGACATAGGAGCAGCTGGATACCTCTCCAAACCGGTCCAACCCGAAGAGCTTTACCGGACTGTCCAGACACTCATTGAGTCCAAACCCCGTACGGACATCAGGATCGATGCCCGCATTCCTGTGTCGGTAGACAATCTCCCGATTAATTCTTTGAAATCCGTATGCGAGATAGACCTGTCCGAGCATGGAATGTTTCTGCCGATGGAAAAACCCTATCCTAAAAACAAACGTATTAATTTGCAAATCCAGATCAAGAACCAGACGATTTCAGCAGTAGGCGCGGTCCTTTACAACTATTCCGCTATTGAGGGGTCTTCCAAAAAGCCCGGCTTAGGGCTCAAGTTTGTTACCATAAGACCGCAGGATCAGGAATTAATCAGGGCTTTCATCCGCGATGCAGTAGCGAAAGACATCAAGACTGCTTTAACTGGCGGCACGGTTATGTTGAAAAAGGACTGATTTGCAATATGATTTCGCCTTTGCTTGTACTCCTAGACATCGGAAAAACTGCTTCTTGATTGCAATCCTTGTGGCTTTCTGGTTTTTTTTCGCTTAGGGGCTTGCAAGACCGACTCATCGTGTAATCCTGCACAACTCTTTCTGTTCTTGACTTCCTCGTCATCAGCGTTATTCTTATCTTATGAAAGGTAGTACGATGAAGAGCGGAAATCCTACTTGATATAAAGAGGTTGGATTATGACAATATTCCTGATTATCATTGTTTTTCTCGCTGCAGCCTACCTCTTCGCTGCAGTGACGTTCTATTACGGGTTCAAGAACTGGTATCCGCTCTGCAGTCAAAAATCGTCACTATGTGGAAGAGGGGAGTCCTGTCTGAATTCTTTGTCTCATAAACAGGCAAGATGATAAAGTCATGTTATTCGCTGCACAGGAAAAGTTATGTATGAGTTTAATCTCGAAAACAGTAAATTTATCGAGCTGAACAGGCTCCTGAAATTTGTGGGTTTCTGCGGGAGCGGGGGTATATCTAAGGCGGTGATCGCACAGGGCCGGGTAATAGTTGATGGCCAGGTAGAACTGCGTAAACGTTGTAAGATACGTTCAGGGCAGATAGTGGAATTCCAGGGTAATAAGATTCTGGTAACATAGCTTGTCCACCGTTTCTACCATTTCTGACTGTTTCTGTTCCCCGTAGAAGCAAATAAACCTCAGGTGACTTTATTCTTAGTTTGCATAATCGACCCGGGGGAAATTATTCTATAATCAAAGGAGAATGGAGAATGCTTCGCCGGTCCTTCTTTATTAGTTCCCGACCGGAAATTGCAATACTCCCCCAATTCTCATGACAAGCATTTTAAGAGCCAAAGCAAGGCAGGTTGGAAGAAGCGTCATCGTTATGTTTGCATCGCTGATGCTGCTCCTTCCGGCCGTAATCAGTTCCGATGTCAGGTCGGCAATAGCTGTCTCGCCTCAAGTCACGGTGCTTCAGCCGAATGAATCCCTGACCTACAGTGTCAGTTGGTCGAACATTTTCACCGCTGGAATTGCAGTTCTGGAAGTTGGAAGCGAAACACTGCCGGAGGGAAGGTCTGCATTATCCTTCGTCATAACTGGCCATTCCACGGGTGTTGTGGAAGAACTCTTCCATGTGCATGATATGGCCCGGAGCACTTTTGACCCGCTAATCGGACAAAGCCTCTCATACAATCTTAAGGAAGTCTACGGCAAGAAACAAAGGAGGCGCGAATTGACTTTCGACACTGCGCACGGGACCGTCATCAGCAAACTAAACGATGATGCTACGGAGATCCTTCCCGTGCCAGTCCATGTACTGGATCCTCTATCGGCGCTTTACGTCCTACGGATGATGGATAATTTCACGATCGGCAAGAGTACGGTACTCTCTGTTTTTGAAAGCGGCAAAAACTGGTCCGTTGAAATCCAGGTACTTGGCAGGGAGAAGGTAACAACACCTGCCGGCGAGTTCGACGCGATCAAGCTCAGAACATATCCGCGATATGAAGGTGTCTTCCTGAACAAGGGAGTGGTCTTCCTATGGCTTTCTGACGACGACCGGAAAATACCGCTGCTCATCAAGAGCTCGCTCAAGGTCGGGTCCTTCGTATTGACACTGACCGAGAGAAAACTGGGAGAGAAAGTGCACTGAAGACAGATTCCTTTTTTGTCCTTGAACGCTTTAAATAAATTGTCGAATTCGCTGAGAGAATATTGACTTCTCTTCTTTTGCTTGATATGCTCATCCTGTTGTCCGCTTCATCCCTTTAATATTCATCTCCTGGACTATTGATTCTCCATTCGGTCTCTCTTCAACCATAGGGGGGCGAACGGCAAGAAAAGAGGCTTTATTCGTGAGTCAAAATCGAATCCTGTTCACACGGTTCCAGGGAAACAACCACGTGATGTTCAACGATATTTATGCCATTAACCCAGACGGAAACAGTGAAACGCGGCTTATAGACAGCTTGGAGGAAGATGGCGAATATATGGACAACGCGTCTCCGCGGTACAACAAGGACAAGGCCCAGATCGCGTTCCTCAGCTCAAAAAATAATCCTTCCAGGCTCTTCAATGTTTTTATCATGACCCTTGCTGATCGTGTGTTAAGGCAAATCACGACCGGAAATCTGGATATGACCGGTGTAGACTGGGCGCCTGATGACAGTCGTTTTGTCGTCTCGTGCAAAAGCGGGAATGGGCTTTACCAGATTCACCTTCTGAGTCTTGACGGCGTCATCCTTACCCAGTTAACCAGTGGGCCTGAGGAAAACATGAATGCCCAGTGGTCCCCGCACGGCAATCTGATTGCATTCACCCAGTTTCCCCCCACAAGCAAGACATCGCACATCTGGATCATGGATAGTGATGGTGGGAATCAGCGGAAACTTACGAGTGACGAAACAGCGCATTCCAACCCTTCCTGGTCGCCGGATGGATCTTGGGTTATTTTCCGATGCGATCTAGACACGCCCCATCTTCGCAGGATCAACGTGTATACTGGAGAAGTGTTCGTCTACCCGGCTCCCGTATCGGGATTTGATTCGTCACCTATCTGGTCTGGCAGGGAAATCGTATTTTCAAGCAACCGCGACTGGGAAGAGGATGAATATATTTTCAATCTCTATATAATGTCCGAAAATGGCGACAATATCCGGCGTCTCACCACGAATCAGACTTTCGAATATTGCGGTGACTGGTAGAGAGTTGATACGGTACCGCTCTAGATAATTTGTTCCATCCATTTTCCCTCCTACTCTTGTCTCTAAATACCTGCTGTTAACATCTTTTCCAACCAATGTGCTGACCGGAACCAAACTATTGAGTTACAACCCCTTGACCCCATATTTGCACCTCAATTTATTGCGATAAATAAAACCGCATTAATACTTGACATTACTACTTTTTGGAGTATTTTTTACTAAGCTGGCAATATGTATAACCGGTTATGAAAAAACTTTATTCGCTCCGCCCCGTGGGACGGCTATAAAATCGAACGCATTTTTTTACAGGTAGCCATAATTTCTCGCGGTGCGTTATTGGCTAATATGTTCTTTTCCGCCACCTGCTGTATAAAAATATATATTTTTACCGTATAGGACTTCGGATCAGGCTACAGAGAGCGGATACTCATCATGGCGAAGATAAAGATACTCCTCGTGCAAAGCACCCTTACTCAAAATAATGATAATGGCACCATTCGGTTTCTTGAAAACGCCGGATACGATGTGGTTTGGGCTGGTAACGGTATTTCAGCGCTTGCGGCAACAAAGAAGCATGTCATCGACCTGATCGTTCTTGATGTTGCCCTTCCAGACATCGAAGGGGGCGATTTGTGCCGACGGTTTCGCGCAGGCGCTGAAACAAACGCCGTCCCGATCATCCTGCTCACCGCCCGCGGCATCACGCCCGAATCAATTGTTAATGCTGCAGATGGTCCCGATGACTATGTAGGTAAACCGTATGCAGAGAGCGAGCTCGTCGGCAGAATCTTCGCAGTGCTCAAAACTAAGAGGCTCCAGAACGAACTCGAGTTGAAGACCCGTCAGTTAAAAGAAAGGATCTCTCAGGCCGATACGATGCCGGTTCTAGATCCCGATACGGGGCTGTTCAACCAGCGTCAATTCGAGGCAATGTTCTCAAAGGAATTTAAACGAGCCCAGCGCTTCAAACAGCAATTGAGCTGTATGATTATCGACCTGAATGGAGAGAAAATCGGACGGAAGGCGGGTGAAGAGCTAGTCAAGTTGATCATTGGGCTGATCCAGAAAACGATACGGGAAGTGGATACCGCGGCATGGTGGACCGGGGATAAAATAATCATCCTCCTTCCGAACACGATGCGCCGAGACGCTGTGCAGGCTGCGGCACGCATACTGGAGAATGTGGTATGCCAAAACTTCAAATGGCTCGATGCTACGCAGATAACGATGAGCATCGGTGTTGCAGGATTGCCAGGCAAGAATATTGACACAGAAGCCAAACTGATAGAAGCGGCAAATGCAGCGTGCAAACGGGCCCGGGAATTTCAGCTCCTGCCGAAAAACCCTCTTGCAATGAAAAGCCGCATAAACAAATGAGGTAGTGCCTTCCATTCCTGCTCGCGGAGCAAGGCCCGGAGGAAACAATCGTTGTTCATGAGAAGACTAGTTAACTTACTCCCTGTTCCTGTTTGACAATGCCGCCCCGTTCTGATAGGTTTTTTCGTAGGCTGATCACATTAACATGTATATTCTTTGCACCTGGATTCCAGAGGCCTGTTCGTGACAATTTTCTTCACTAAATCCCTGATTTCCCTAACGCTTCTCGCAGGCGCCGTTCTGGCCTTTTACTCCATGTTTGAAATATTTGGACGGGGGGCAACAACCGCAATGATCGACCGTCTAAAGCGGTTTCACAAGATCACGGGCTATCTTTACCTTTCAATCTTTATTCTTCTATCCTACCTCTGCATCAGCTTCGCGGCAGCATCACAGGCAGAACCGTCGCCTCGGGCGGCTCTTCACATTTTAATCGCCCTTGCCATCATCGTTCTCTTCCTGGTAAAGGTTCTCTTCGTGCGCATTTATCGCCAGTTTTACAACCAGGCAAAAACCATAGGCATCGTGATGGGTGTCATGACTTTTGTGCTCGTGGGCATATCGGGCGGGTTCTATCTTACGATCAGCCGGTTCGGACAGGACCGCACAACGGATAAAAGCGTTTTTTATACGCTGCAATGGCCTTTCCTGTCAGTGAAAAAGGTAGGCACCCCGGGGATAATGGCAATAAGAACGGACCGACTAAGTATAGAGCAGGGGAGGAAGCTGTTCGTTTCAAGATGCGCAGGCTGTCACGACCCATCGAGTACCACGACGATCGTCGGCCCGGGTCTCAAGGGCCTGCTCAGGAACCCGGTGCTTCCAATCAGCAAGAACCCGGCCACTGCCGAGAGTATACGGTTCCAACTGCGGCAGCCTATGGGACGCATGCCGTCTTTCGCCTATCTTTCCGCGGAGGAGATGGAAGACCTTATCGCCTATCTTAATACACTTTGAGAAGAGATAACGTCAGCAAACCTCGGACCAATCTTAGTACGGAGATGAACGCCGGATATCAGCGGTTCAGCCGATCATGTTCAATGCGTAAAGGACTGAAAAACCGCACAGATGGTCACCTCTGTTCTGAGATTGCGGACAAATCAGTAAAGACTGGTAAGCCGATCGTCCACGATACCCTCAACCTCGAGAAGACGAAAGCATCTCTCAAGGAAGAGGGTGTTTCGTACGCACGTATGCTTCCGGGTTATCCCTATCCCACTTTTTTTGCCACGCTTAACTGGAGGGCGTTCAGATAGATGTTGTAATGATTGTAACAACCCGTACTAACCTTTAGCCTGCGTCAGTATTTAAAATGGCGATCCTTTCAGGACTCCCCAGGATGCGCTAAATTGCAAAAGCGGTCATCAACCAGGTCAACAGCACAATCCTTACGGCTACCTGCCGGTAACATCGAGAAGGCGCCGGAAGTGCTCAGATCATCAAAAAACAGGGGATGAGAAATTCAGGAAGAAAACCCTTAACGTTAACCGGCAGCAGCACTGTTTAGCTGCGTCATTGTTGGTGGGAGTAAATAATAGACTATTGTTTTAGGAACAGTTGAGAGGTGCTTTTATGCAAGATAAAAAACCCAGTAGGGGGGAAGATGAATATTAAAAATGCCGGCAATAAAGGCATCCTAATTGCCATCGTAGCGGTGTTCCTAGTCCTGCTCGGATCAAGGGAGATCATCAGCTTCCTGGCGGACTGGCTTTTTTTCCGCGAAGTTGGTTATGAATCGGTGTTCACCACGACATTCGAGGCAAAGTTAGTCTCTGGAGCCGCCCTCGGCGCAATTGCCTTTCTCATGATTTTCATAAACCTTTTCATCGCGCGACGACACACTTATGCGCTGGCTGGCCTAAATGCCCTATGGGACAGGATGCCACAACTGCAGCGAATCGACCTTGACCGGGTCATAGGGTGGATCTCACTTCTCTGTGCGATATTCGCCTTCCTCTTTACATTTCCCCTAGGCATGGGTTACTGGGAACAGGCACTCCTGTTCTTGCACAGAACGCCCACAGGACTCACTGATCCGGTTTTCGGTAAGGACGTCTCATTCTATCTCTTTACTTATCCTTTCCTGGATTCTCTGAACTACATACTGCGCAATGTGATTGTTCTATCCGCACTGCTGATTCTTCCAGTCTATCTCATCCGGGGAGGCATTGTCATTATCGGCAGGCTCGTCACTGTGGAGCCGGGCGTGAAGCGCCACCTTGGCGCGCTGGTGTCGCTCTTTCTCCTCAGCCAGTCGCTCAGTTTTTTTCTTGACCGCTATGGTCTATTGACCACCGAACATGGCGTGTTGTACGGGGCATCCTATGTTGACGTGCACGTTAGGATCTGGGTGCTTTCCCTGATGGCCGCGCTCTCGGTCGTGGCCGCAGCTGCGATTTTTCTTTTCGCTTCGCGCCGCTCCGTCATGGTGCCCATCGTTTCGATCTCCGTGATCGTAGGTGCCTATTTTCTAGGTCTTCAGATCTATCCCTCAACAATCCAGAGCTTCAAAGTCTCACCGAACGAAATTGTGCTGGAGCGACCTTACATCGCGAACCACATCAAATTCACACGGTACGGATTCGGGCTGGAGAACATGGATCTGCAGCCCTATGCCGCGAACAGACCATTGACCTTCACCGATATTCGGAAAAATCTTTCCACAATCCAGAACATCAGGCTCTGGGACGAAGAACCCCTGCTCAAAACTTACAGCCAGCTGCAACAGATCAGGACCTACTACCATTTCAGCGACGTTGACAACGACCGCTATACGGTGAACGGGAACTACCTCCAAGTCATGCTCTCCCCGCGGGAGCTATCCTATGCTGACCTACCAAATAAATCATGGATCAACGAGCGACTTGTTTTTACCCACGGCTTCGGACTGGCTATGGGGCCGGTAAGCGGCATCACGAAGGAAGGCCTTCCTGAGTTTTACATCAAGGACATCCCGCCAGTCACTAGTGCTGGACCGAAAGTGACCCGGCCTGAGATCTATTACGGGGAGACCCCAAACGACTACGTCATCGTGAATGCCAGGACCAAGGAGTTTGGCTACCCCACTACGGGAGAAAATGTCTATTCCCTCTATACGGGGAAGGGCGGCGTCCGGCTCTCTTCGATCCTTGAACGACTTCTATATGCGGAATATTTCGGAAACTTCAAGATCGTACTTTCAAGCGACGTGACCAATGATAGTAAGATACTCTATAATCGGAGAATCATACAGCGGGTAGCCGCGATCGCTCCTTTTTTTAGCTATGACTCCGACCCTTATCTCGTAATCGGCGACGATGGCCGGTTGTCATGGATCATCGATGCTTATTCACACTCGTCCAATCTTCCCTATTCAAAACCCGCGTACGGCGGAAACAACTACCTACGCAACCCCGTGAAGGTGATCGTAGACGCCTATGACGGCACGGTCTCGTTCTACCTGGTGGACCGTACTGACATCATGGCCAGAACCTATGCAGCCATCTTCCCGGACCTGTTCAAACCGATCGATAGCATGCCGTCTGACCTCCGCAGTCATCTCCGCTATCCCCGGGAACTGCTCAAGATCCAGGCAAGGATGTTCACCACCTTCCACATGACCAATCCCTCGGTGTTCTACAACAAGGAAGACCTCTGGGAAATCCCGTCCTACCGGCAGCAGACCATGGACCCCTATTACCAAATCATGAAACTCCCGGGAGGCGCGGCTGAAGAGTTTATTCTTCTCTTGCCCTTCACACCATCGAAACGGGACAATCTTGCCGCGTGGATGGCAGTGCGGTGCGATGGGGAGAACTACGGTAAGGTTATTGTATATACCTTTCCGCGGGACCGGCTGGTTTTCGGCCCACGTCAGATCGACGCCCGCATTGACCAGGACTCCTATATCTCGCAACAGCTCACGCTCTGGGGACAGCACGGCTCCGATGTGATCCGCGGGAGTCTCCTTATCATCCCTATTGAGGACTCGCTCATCTATGTCCAACCGCTTTACCTTGTGGCCACGGACAAAGGGGGTTTGCCTGAACTGAGTAGGGTTATCGTCGCTTACGGAAATAATGTTGTTATGGAGGATACGCTCGAGGCGGCTATCCAGCGGCTGTTCGGTGGCGCACTTCCGGGTCCTCGAATCAGCGGTGAAGAGACGTCCATGAACAAGCGGAGACCAGGGGAGCTGAACTCGCGTGCGTTAGAACTGCTTAGGAAGGCACGGGAAGCGATACGAAAAGAAGACTGGTCTGGATTCGGGAGGTATTTAAACGATCTGGAGAAAACTCTCCAGGAGACGGCAAAGTAAATTGCATGAAAATTTCGTGAGAAAAGCCATTGTCTTCCTCAATCTTATACGATTAAATCACTATAGAGAATAGTGTGCTATCTTGTTACAATGAATCCGACAAAAACATAGTTGATGGAGGAAAGATGAGGATATTCGAACAAGTGTTGAACCTGCTGCGGAGGAGTGAAGTGAATCCGCCAGCAATCAGACCGGGGAGAAACGAGGAATGCTGGTGCGGCAGCGGTCTGAAATATAAGAAATGCCATCTTGCTGAAGATGATAATAAAGCGGCTCAAGCCTGCGCCCTGAACTGCGGCCCTAAATGAAGTTCTTCATGAGCTGAGTTCAGCTCAAAGAAACAGGGTATGCACCTAAACCGTCGTCAATTTAGTAGTATCCCGGATTTTTAAACACTCGCGACTCCTTTGCTTCGAAATGCGCCTGTTCCGATAAAGTTACACTCGTCTTGTTGTCTTTGAGGCTGCGAACAAGAAGGGTAAACCGCAAACAGACTGATGAAGAGCGTCTGGAAGGAAACAACGGCTCCTTTCTTCTCTTCAACCAATATCAGGAGGCTGTTCATGAAATTATTATATTCTGCTGTCAAGCATGGCGTTTTGGTCGCTCTTATTGTAGGCGTAACGCTCGTTACAAGTTGTGCCATAGCGGTAAAACCGTCTGCTGTTCCATCAGTCAAAGGATTAGAAACAATATCGCTGTCAGGTAGGTCTCTGGTCATCACAAATGCTGAAAAAGACTCATCTGCGTATGATATCCTGAACGATAAAGGGGAGAAACTCGGCATTACGGCGGACCGGCAGGCATGGTCTCGAATATTTATCGCTGACCTTGCTGGCGAAATGTCACGTCGAGGGGCGCAGATTCGAGTAAAAGCGCCCGTAACACTGAGCATCGCGCTGCATGAGATCACCTTCATCCAAAATAACGATGTATGTACGGTAAAGTTGAAGGTCTCGATTTCAACCTCAAAGGGATGGTCGAAAACTTACGAAGCTGCTGCTGAATCGGGATCAGGACTTTTCGAGTCCCTCAATGAAGTGACTAGCCGACTTGCCGGCCAGGCTATTTCGGAAGGCGTCAAAACCCTGCTCAGCGATGCTGAATTCCTTGCACAAGTCGGAAATGAACAATAGAAATGATGTCGATTATGTAATACATCTTTTCAGGGTTGCATGGGGCAGTTTTAATTACATTCAACTTGATAGAAGTTCAAGGCGCTGGTCTACAATGAGCCGCGCTAATGTACGCTTGTTGCTGCCCCGTTTTACGCTAAAAACATAGTGAATGGAGAGTTAGACACATGAAGCAATAAATAAGTACGCTCGTATCTTTGATTCCGTTCCCGTTTCCTTATTCCGATATTGTTGTTATATTAATTCTGTCTGTGCCCTTTCTTCCCTTTGCAAAGAAGACAGAATCGGAGACGTAGCGTTGCTCGCTGAGGCGATTATTGATCTCAATACTGCCAATCTAAAGGCCATGGCAGCCCTTCCAGGAAGCGGAAAAGCACTTGCGAACGCAATCATGGAGGGAACACCATGGAAGAGAATAACGACCTGAAGTCCTGCAAGGACATGAATGACGTCAAACTGAATGCCAACAAATAAGTACAGAACCGCGATGAGCCAGGATTTCGAACAAAGTATGGGAGTTTTCCATGACCTGGAAAATGAGCGCAATGACTTTCCCCTGGTCTTGGAATAGAGACCCTGCATCTTTTAATCTCCTTCCCTGATCTCTCTTCGAAAGCCTCTTGAAGTTTATGCCGGACTCGTGTTACAATACTTAAATTTGCTCATCTCATTCTTAATAGGAGGTTTTCCTAATGGATAAGGTTTCATACAAGGATATCGGTCTGGTAACAACCAAGGCCATGTTCGAAAAGGCAATGAAAGGCAAGTATGCAATCCCGGCGTATAATTTCAACAATATGGAGCAGTTGCAGGCCATTGTCATGGGATGTGTGGAATCCCGGTCGCCCTTCATCCTGCAGGTATCGAGCGGAGCGAGAAAGTACGCAAACCAGACTCTACTGCGTTTTCTCGCCATGGGCGCAGTTGCCATGATCAGCGACGCTGGTTCTCCGGTGAAATTCTCCTTACACCTTGACCACGGTGATACCTTCGATCTTTGCAAGTCCTGCATCGATTCCGGATTTTCCTCGGTCATGATCGACGGATCCCACCATTCCTATGAAGATAACATAAAGTTGACCAAACAGGTGGTCGAGTACGCTCACGACAACGATGTGGTCGTAGAAGGAGAACTTGGCGTGCTGGCTGGCATCGAGGACGCGGTCTCGGCCGAGAAGTCTACCTACACGAAACCCGAGCAAGTCGAGGACTTTGTGAAGAAAACCAATGTCGACTCCCTCGCCATTTCGATCGGGACATCACATGGAGCCATGAAATTCAAGCCCGAACAATGCACCCGCGATGCAAGAAGCGTACTGGTGCCTCCACCGCTCCGGTTCGACATTCTTGAAGAAATCGAGAAACGGATACCCGGTTTCCCGATTGTGCTGCATGGCGCCTCATCTGTAATACCGGAATATGTTGAGATGATCAATAAGTATGGCGGTGCTTTGAAGGACGCCGTGGGCATCCCCGAGCAACAGCTCAGAGAGGCTGCGCGGAGCGCCGTATGCAAAATTAATATCGACAGTGATGGCCGCCTCGCCATGACCGCGCTGATTCGGAAGACATTTGCCGAGAAACCAGCTGAATTCGACCCAAGAAAGTACCTCGGGCCGGCCCGTGACGAGCTGACGAAAATGATCATCCACAAAAACAAGGAAGTTCTCGGTTCTGCTGGACAGGCTTAGCGAAAAAACAGACGGGGCCGGATCATCGGCCGGGGAAAAGCTCTGAATAATGACTCCGCCCCGTTTTATTCGCACCTGAGATGAAGGAAACATGAATTTCGGAGAGTCAGTCAGTATGATGGGCAATTTCAGGACTGTATATGCATTCAGATTCTAAAACAGCACGACGATAAGATTTGACCTGATCATGGATAGGGAAACGCTCTAATGAGAACGCCTTGATAAACCTGAATGCATTCGCTAAGACGATCCTTTTTGCTACGGACAATATACTTAAAAATTTCTCACCTTATTTCGACACTAGCATCGAAACCCATTAAAACCCCGATTTTACAAATATGAAGGGTCCTTCGGCATCATTCGATGGCCGAAACTCAGTGATGAGGATTTTCAAGTGTCCTGATTACCGCTTTGTCGAAACCTGCACTGCGATGAAGATCTGGACATAGTACTGTCAAGGTGTTTTTAGTAAAATGAAGTAAAAATGGTTCGTGATATCTTTTCGGAATAACCCGTAGGGATCAGGAGAACAAACCTTCAGGTGAAACAGCCAGCATTTTTTGCGCAGAGAGGAAATATCACTAAAGAAATGGGTATTCCTTTTTTCAACACTCTTGTGCATATTTCCACTACTTGACAATTTAGATTTCAATGATATCATTAGATATCATTAAAAGGGCAGTTTTTTTATCCGGATTCCTCCGGTTGCAGAAGGGAAGGAACAACTCATGTCCTGGGATAGCAGAACCGTTTTGCTTGTAGACGGAAGCGATACGCTGCGGTATTATTATGCAATCCTGCTGAAGCGTCTTGAATTCATTGTGATGGTTGCGGAATCTGCTGAAGAAGCATTAAGGCTTATGGAACGCACGGTACCGTCCCTCATTCTGACGGATATCGCGCTACCGCAGATGAGCGGAACTGATTTTATCAAAACAGTAAAAAACTCAGATCGTATAAAACAGGTTCCCATCGTTGTGCTCGCTGACCGGGATGATGCCGCAGCGAAGTCTGCCTGCCTTAGTATGGGTTGTTTCGATTTCCTTATCAAACATGTTGAGCCTGGCAACCTCTACCGGTCGATTCAGTCCGCACTCGTACCCACACCGCGTGCTCACATTCGACTCAGTATGCCTCTCAAGGTAGTCGTGGGGGACGGAACCTCCCAGGGTGGCGCCGAACGGACGGAATTTGCCACAACCATCTCCGAAGGGGGGATATATCTCCGTACGCTCTTTCCCCGTCCGAAAGACTCATCTACACCGCTTAGGATACTCATCAGGGATCGTTCTATAAGGGCGAAAGCCACAGTGGTATACAACCGTGCCATGGAAGGAGGGTTCTTCCGGGAGCCGGGCATGGGAATGAGGTTTGTAGATATCTCACCCGAGGACCGGACCTTCGTTCGGCATTTTATAAAGGAACAGCTTACCTCGGACATTGTGATAGGATTGTAACAGAACATTAAGCTGTAATATTTTTTTAAGTGCGGTATGGAATGTTTTCCTGCACTTAACATTTACATAATAACGGATAACATTCAATGCGGATTTTATGATGGGCCTCATCGCTTCTAATACATGAGGCCCTCTGTATTTCATAATCGAACGTAATAAGTTATAATTTCCCCAATATAAGGGCCAGGTATGGTGATGATATTTCTGAAGATCTCGGAGGTAGAACTGGATTTTCAGCAATAACTTTATTCTGGATCAGGTCAAGCCGTGATTGGAATGTTAGTACTTTTAGACAACGGATATACGCATCTAATTATGTTTAAATACCCGACGATAGCTGCTCATTCGTCAACCAAACCGGATGCCATTCTAGAGCGCACTGTCGCCCATATTCCCCTGTACAAGGTGCTGCTGCATAATGATAACACGAATACAATGGACCATGTCATCAGAACACTTGTGAATGTTTTCCGGTTCGAACTTCCCGAGTGCGAGCGAATCATGCTGGAAGCGCACCGGAACGGCGTCGCGCTCTGTACAGTCGAACCTCTCGAACAGGCAGAGCTGCACCGTGACCAGATCCGGTCTTATTCTCTGATTGCGACCATCGAGCCTGAATAGGGCAGGAGAGGGAAAAAACGACAATAACGAGAGGTGCTATAAGTTTGAAGAAAAAGAATAAATTCATTAAACAAGGCATTCGTTTCGAATGCCAGGGCGAAGGCAAATGCTGTGTATCGCGCGGCAGCTATGGATATGTCTACCTGTCGTTCGGCGACCGGAAACGCTTGGCCGCATTTTTAAAAATGAAAACTGCTGAGTTCTCTGCAAAATTCACGGAAAAAGAAGACGGGATGGTTCAGTTGAAGTACGGGGACAAGGATTGTCCCTTCCTAGAAAATAACCGCTGTCGAGTTTATGATGCACGTCCCTGGCAGTGTCGCACATGGCCCTTCTGGCCAGAAAACATGGATAGTGACATCTGGAAACGAGAAATAGTACCGTACTGCCCCGGCGTAGGTAAGGGCAAACTGTATTCGTCCGAGGAAATTGAAAATATTCTTAAGAAGAAACATGATGTGGCAGGATGCACAGCACGGACGCGGCAATAAACATGGCACCAACTATTGATGGCGCCGATTCTGTGAGGGATATTATTTAAAAGGGTCAATTGCTTATCGAGTACGTAAAAACGTAAACAAAATGTTATGAAATGCGCTCTGGTAGCGAATATTATC
>Ga0209415_10002393_pt1 | contig 35130 bp, 27 predicted proteins | sample PeaSoiSIISIP2007_FD_187696 | JGI IMG/M metagenome (GOLD analysis project Ga0209415, IMG submission 187696) | Peat soil microbial communities from Weissenstadt, Germany - SII-SIP-2007 (SPAdes) (version 2) | ecosystem: Environmental > Terrestrial > Soil > Wetlands > Peat | place: Germany... | reverse complement strand
CTACAGTATCGTCGATGTCGCCGAAGTCGACCGAGTAGAGGTGGTGGGCCCGCTGGGATTCGAACCCAGAACCAAGGGATTCACTTGACCCCGCGGTTTCCCGCAGGAGTGGACTATCTCTTCACCCTCGGCTGCACGCCGTCGCAGCGCGCAGCTCGGTCGGGTGCGGGACGCTCATGCCTGTCATCAAGGGCCCTCGGGTCGCATCGACCCAGCCCCCAGGTAGTCTCTGCACCTTCCGGCGGTGCACCGCCGGCTTGGCTCAGGGTCGCCATCCTGCGCACGGCAGGGTCAGGGTTCCCTGAATTCATCCCGTCCACTTTGCGCCTTACAGCGCAAAGGCACCTTCCCGGCATCTCGAGTCGATGAGTCCCCTGCTCTAACCGTTGAGCTACAGGCCCGGCGTGGAGTCTATCAAGCCCTCGCCACCGCCGGTGGTGCTTGCCGTCGCGATGCCCGGTCTGGCCGGATACGGCGTGCCCGGCGGGCCGCGCTGTGCGGCCGCGACCGGCGTTGGCGCCATGCCGACACGGCAGTGACCGACGCGCAGCAAGGGGAAGCGGACGCGACGCCCGGCGGACGTTTACACTTACCGGATGAGCCCGCTGATCCTAGCCGTCATTCTGATCCTGGCCGCCAGCGGTGCCGGAATCGTCGGGTACCTGCTCGGCGCGAGCCGGCGCGCGGCACTGCTCGAGGAGCGACTGCTGACCGAGACGGGCCTCCGGACCGCGGCTGAAGCGACTGCCCGCCAGCTTGACGGCCTGCGGTCCGAGCTTGCGGCGCGCGAGACCGAACTTGCGCGGCTGCGGGCCGAGGTGCGGACGCTGGGTGAAGGCAACCGGCAGCTGATGACCGAGCTCGAAGCGCGCGAGCGCGCCCTCGCCGAGCAACGTACGCTGCTCGACACCGCGCAGGTGAAGCTATCCGACGTCTTCCGCTCACTGGCCGCCGAGACGCTGCGCGCCAACAACCAGCAGTTCATCGACCTCGCGAAGTCGCAGTTCGAGACGTTGCGGGAGGCAGCGCGCGGCGACCTCGAACGGCGCCAGCTCGGTTTCCAGCAGCTGGTCGAGCCAGTCCGCGAATCTCTCGAAAAGGTGCAGGCGAGGATCGGGGAGATCGAGAAGGACCGGGTCGGCGCATACAGTCAGCTGCTGCAGCAGGTCGAAGCGCTTGCAACGGGCCAGGCGGACCTCAAGCGCGAGACCGGGAACCTCGTCGGCGCTCTGCGCCGGCCGAGCGTGCGCGGTCGTTGGGGCGAGGTGCAGCTGAAACGCGTCGTCGAGCTCGCCGGCATGCTGGACCAGGTGGACTTCGTGGAACAGGAGCAGGTCGCCTCCGAGACCGGTGATCTGAGGCCCGACCTCGTCGTCAAGCTTCCCGGAGGCAAGAGTCTGGTCGTCGATGCGAAAGCGCCGCTCGAGGCCTACCTCGAATCGCTGGAGCTGACCGACGGGCCGGCACGCACCCAGAAGCTCGCCGATCACGCGCGCCAGATTCGCGACCATATCGCCAAGCTATCGCTCAAGCAGTACTGGGACCAGTTCGAGAATACGCCGGACTTCGTCGTGCTGTTCATTCCGGGCGAGGTCTTCTACAGCGCGGCGCTCGAGCAGGACCCGGGACTCATCGAGGCCGGGATCAGCCGCAAAGTCATCCTCGCCACACCGACTACGCTGATCGCCCTGCTGCGAACCGTCGCCTACGGGTGGCGCCAGGAGGCGCTTGCGGAAAACGCACGTGGCATCGCCTCGCTCGGCAATGAGCTGTACGAGCGCATCCAGGTCATGGCCGGACACTGGAGCAACATGGGCAACGGGCTGCGCCGCGCGCTGACGGCCTACAACGAGGCGGTCGGCTCGCTCGAGTCGCGAGTGCTGCCGGCCGCCAGGCGCTTCCGCGATCTCAATGTTGGCACCGAGGCGAAGGACATCGAGGCGCCGGCGGCGGTCGATGCGCTGCCCCGGGAAGTCCAGGCCGAGGAGATGCGGGCACCGGCCGCCGTGCCGCGTCTTCCCGGCACGGAGTCGGACGCCGAGCGCCACTGACCGGGCGCACGGCGCGACATCATCTGGTGTCAAAACTCGCGTGTGTGCGCATTGGCAGCGCTGCCACTGCGACAGCCGCAGGCGCCCGGATGAGGTTCGGCATGAGAGCGGGAGCGATAGGTGCCGTGACCGCCGCCATCGCCATCGGCGCGGCGGCGGCCGCCGCCGCGCAGCCGCAAGCCGATCACACGCGCACACCCATCAAGCACCTGATCGTGGTCGTCGGCGAAAACGTCTCCTTCGATGCGCTCTTCGGCACGTACTCCCCGCCGCGCCCGGGCACGAGTATCCGCAATCTGCGCTCGCAGGGCATCGTCACAGCCGACGGCGCCCCGGGCCCCGACTACGCGCGCGCTGTCCAGTTCGAGTACGCCGACCCGAGCGGGCGTTATACGCTGACCCTTCAGCGGCTGAGCGCGTACCCGAAGCTTCCGCAGCCCCGCCTCACGGGCGTCTACGATCCGGTGACGCTCGAGCCGGTCGGAGCCATTCCGGATCCGCGCTTCGCGATGCTCGCGGTGAACGGGCCGTTCCAGATCACACGCTTCGCGACGTACGGCGATGCATTCGGGCGCGAAACCGGCGACCCGGTGCACCGATTCTTCCAGATGTGGCAGCAGACCGGCGGCACGAACGAGGATCTCGGCCGCTATGCGTGGGTCGCGGTCACGACCGGGCGCGGCGGCGACACGCGCGACACGACTCCGGACGCGCCCGGCCAGGGCGGCGAACTGATGGGGTTCTTCAACATGCTGGCGGGCGATGCCCCCTACTTCCGCGAGCTCGCCGACCGCTATGCACTCAGTGACAACTATCACCAGCCGCTGATGGGCGGCACCGGCGCCAATTTCATCGCGCTCGCGACTGGCGATGTGGCGGTCTACACGCGCGACGGCAGGGCGGCCGTGCCGCCGGCGCGACAGATCGAGGACCCATCCCCAGCGCCGGGCACAGTCAATTTCTACGTGCACGACGGCTACAACGGCGGTAGCTGGGTCAAGTGCGCGGATCCCAACGAACCGGGCGTCGGACCGATCCGCGCGCTACTCGCGGCGCGGCACCTCGACCCGAACTGCGCACCGGACAGTTATTATCTGGTCAATAACTACGACCCGCCGTTCCTCCCCGACGGCCGCGCCGTCGAACTCGGCCCGGACCGGTCCGTCTATCCGCCGCAGCGCATGGCGAATATCGGCACGGCGCTGTCCGCGGCGGGCGTCAGCTGGGGCTGGTACAGCGGCGGACGCAGCCTCGGGGACATCGCCGATGATCCGCTGTACGCAACCGCCAGGCGTCGTGCGGCGGCTTCGCTTCCAGCGACCGCAAGCTCCGCCGAGATCGACGCCGCGGCCGTGACGATTGCTCGCCAGCTCATCTACAACAACATCGGCGACCCGCTGACCGCGTTCCCGGCTGTCAGCCAGACCGCTCTCGCCGACCATCTTCGGGGTCTGGATGCTTTCGCGGCGGACTTGGCCGCGCACGCGCTGCCGGCCGTGTCCTTCGTCGTGCCGAAGAACCTCGACAGCGGTCATCCGGGGTACTCGGCGCCCGCGCGCTACGAACTGTTCATCCGCAATCTGGTTGCGAAGGTTCAGGCCGATCCCGGGCTGTGGGACTCGGCGGCAATCCTGATCACCGCGGACGAGGGCGGCGGCTACTTTGATTCCGGTTACATCCAGCCGCTCGACTTCTTTGGCGACGGCCCGCGAATCCCGCTGCTGGCAGTCTCGCCGTACGCGCCGGCCGGGCGCATCGATCACACCTATGCCGACCAGGTCTCGGTGCTGAAGTTCATCGAGTACAACTGGCGCTTGGCGCCGCTTTCGAACCGGAGCCGCGACCGGCTGCCAAATCCTCGCCCGTCCGGCCGCGACCCCTACCGTCCCGCCAACTCCCCCGCGATCGGCGATCTGACGACGCTGTTCGAGTTCCCTGCGGGTCGGCCCGCTCGCCGCTGAGCTCTACTTGGTCAGGCGCCGCCGCGCAAACCACGTCGCGAGCATCAGCCCCGCCGATCCGTACAGCACGAGCACCAGTGCGCTCACCAAAGGCCGGGGCATCGGGTCGCCGAGCGTGATGCCGCGGGCGAGCGAGGCTGCGTGCGCCAGCGGCAGCAGCCAGGCGATATTCTGCGCGACCTGCGGCAGCTGGTGCAGCGGGAAGAACACGCCCGACACGAATGCCATCGGCGTGACGAGCAGAGTGAAGTAGTACGTGAACAGGTCGTAGGACTTCGCGAGCGACGTTACGATCAGCGCGATCCCGGAGAACGCCAGACCGACGAGCAGCAGCACCGGTAGCACCAGCAGCGGCCGCGCGCCGTGCACGATGCCCAGCAGATACATGACCAGCAGGATCGCGCTTCCGGACAAGGTTGCCTTCAGGCCGGCCCACAGCCACTCGCCGACAACGACGTCGGCGATCGTCATCGGCGCATGCAGGATGCCCTCCCAGGTGCGCTGCACCTTGAGTCGCGAATATGCCGAGTAGAGCGCCTCGGCCGAGGCGCTGTTGAGAGTTGAATAGCAGAGCATGCCGCCCGCCAGGAACGTGACGTAGGGGCGGCCATCGATCGTGCCGACGAGTGCGCCGAGTCCGAAGCCGAGCCCGACGAGGTAGATCAGCGGGTCCGCCAGGTTGCCGATCATCGACGGCACCATGAGCTTGCGCCATACGAGGAAATTGCGCTGCACGAGGTGCAGGAAGCGTGGATTCATGGTCAGTCCCGGATGTCGCGGCCGGTAAGCTTGATGAATACGTCCTCGAGGTCTGCGGCGCGCCGCAGCACCTTGAGGTCCGGCTCCAGACGCAGCAGCGCGAGCAATGGCTCGGGATCGTGCATGTAGCAGAACGCCGTCTCGCCCGTCACCTCCAGCCGGTCGATGACCGCCGCGGCGCGCGCCTTGGCCCATGACGCCACGCCGTCGCCGTACACCTCGATCACGACCGGCTCGATCAGCGTCTCGATCAGGACGCGCGGTGTATCGAGCGCAATGATCGCACCATTGTCCATCACGCACAGCCGGTTGCAGAGCCGCTCGGCCTCGTCCATGAAGTGCGTCGTAAGGATCAGGGTCTTACCGTCGGCGAGCAGGCGCTTCAGTCCGTCCCAGATCAGATGACGCGCCTGCGGATCGAGCCCGGTGGTCGGCTCATCGAGGAACAGGATGTCGGGGTCATTGACCAGCGCGCGCGCCAGCGTCAGCCGTCGCTTCATGCCGCCCGACAGGCTGTCGAGACGGGCGTTGCCCCGATCGCCGAGCCCGGCAAACTCGAGCAGCCGCGGCACCCGCGCCCTCGCGGCGCGCGCCGGGATGTCGAAGTAGCGCGCGAACATCACCAGGTTTTCGGTCACCGTAAAGTCGGGGTCGAGGTTGTCGAACTGCGGCACGACGCCGACACGGTAGCGGGCGAGACGCGCATCGCGGGGCACCGGTCGGCCGCCGAGCTCGAGCGTGCCGCCGTCCGGCCGGATTAGGCCGAGGCAGCAGCGCAGCGTCGTCGTCTTGCCGGCGCCGTTCGGGCCAAGGATGCCGAAGCACTCGCCGCGCGTGACAGCAAAACCGACGTCACGCACCACCTCCCGTCCGTCGTACACCTTGCGGAGGTGCTCGACGCGCAGCATGGTCTCCCGCGTCAAATGAGCACCTCGCCCAGGGCGCCGCAGTTCATCGCGAGTTGCCGGGGACTGCGCTGCCGAATTTGGACGTCGCGGGTACCCGTGGCCGCGGGAGGGGCGGTGTCGAGACCGGCGACGACCCGATGCCGGATCCATGTCGCGAGGCGTGTCAATCGTTCCGGGCTCCCGTGACGGGCGGCACTCGACGTCGCAGCGGGCACTGCGGAGTGGGTTGGGCTCGGCATTGGCGGACCGGGTGGCGGGACGATCGCCACGGTATCCGAACCCGGGTGGTCCGCAAAGCGCAGCGCAGCGCTCGCCGCCCCGCCGGGGTATCCTGCGCGGCTCATGCCCCTGCGCAACCTGCGACTCCCGGCACTTCTGATCGCGCTCGCCTTCGCGCTCGTGACGATCGGCACTTGGGCGTGGCTCAACCGCCCCGAGTCCGAGCCGGAGTGGCCGCGCAAGGTCTGGGGCTTCGCGCTGTCGCCATACCGCGCCGACCAGGACGCGACCAACGGCGAATTTCCGACCCGCGAGCAGATCGCCTCGGACCTCGATCTGCTGAAGGGCAAGACCCAGGCAGTCCGCACCTACACGGTCGAGAGCACGATCGGCCTCGTGCCAGAACTCGCCGCCGAACGCGGCATGAATGTTGCGCTCGGGGTGTGGATCGATGCGCGTCGTGAACACAACGAGCAGGAGTTGCAGCAGGCGATCGAACTCGCGCACAAGCATCGCAACATTGTGCGGGTGATCGTCGGCAACGAATCAGTGCTGTTCGGCTACTTGCCGTTTGACGAGTTTCTGCAGCTGCTGGACCGCGCCCGCGCCGCGATCGAACAGCCGATCAGCACCGCAGAACCGTGGCACGTGTGGCTCAAGAATCCCGAACTCGTCGACCACGTCGACTACATCACGGTCCACCTGCTGCCCTACTGGGAAGGGGTCGCCGCCGACAAGGCGGTCGGGTACTCGATCGACAAGTTCCACGAGCTGCAGGCACGGTATCCGATGAAACCGGTCGTCATTGGCGAGGTCGGCTGGCCGTCGAACGGCCGTACCCGCGAGAAAGCGGTCGCGTCCGAGGCCTACGAGGCGCTGTTCCTGCGCCGGTTCCTCGCCTGGGCCGAGAAAGAGCACGTCCCCTACTACATCATGGAGGCCTTCGATCAGCCGTGGAAGGGAAGGACCGAAGGCGCGGTCGGTGCCTACTGGGGCGTCTACGACGCGAACCGCAACCCGAAGTTCGAGTTCACCAAGCCCATCGTGCGCACGCCGCAGTGGCAGCTGCTGGCCGCAGTCTCGGTAGTGCTCGCCGCGGTCGTGCTGTTCTGGCTCTACATGTACAGCGGCACGCTCAAGAACCGTGGGCGCAGTTTCCTCGCGGTCATCATCTATGCGACGAGCGCGCTCACGACCTGGGTGATCTACGACTACTCGCAGCAGTACCTCACCGTGACCAGCGTGGCGGTCGGCGTACTGCTGTTCATCGGCATGATCGGCGTGATCGCGGTGCTGCTCGCCGAGGCGCACGAGTGGGCCGAGGCACACTGGGTGCGGCTGCGCCGCCGCCTGCTGGTCGGTCCGGCAGCGGAGGGCTCGGACATCGCCTACCGGCCCAAGGTGTCCATACACGTGCCGGCCTACAACGAGCCGCCCGCCATGGTGATCGAGACGCTGGCCGCGCTGGCCGCGCTCGACTACCCCGACTTCGAAGTGCTGGTGATCGATAACAACACGCAGGACGAGGCCGTGTGGCGGCCCGTCGAGGCGCAATGCGGGCGGCTCGGTCCGCGGTTCCGATTCTTCCACGTCGCGCCGCTAGCGGGTTTCAAGGCCGGAGCGCTCAACTTCGCGCTCGCTCATACGGCGCCCGATGCCGAGATCGTCGCGGTGATCGACAGCGACTACGTGGTGGCGCGCAACTGGCTCAAGGATCTGGTACCGACATTCAGCGCCCAGAAGATCGCGATCGTTCAGGCGCCGCAGGACTACCGCGACGACGGGCAAAACGCGTTCAAGGCGATGTGCCACGCGGAGTACCGCGGCTTCTTTCACATCGGCATGATTACGCGCAATGAGCGAAACGCGATCATTCAGCACGGCACGATGACGATGGTCCGGCGCCGCGTGCTCGCCGACCTGGGCGGCTGGGCCGAGTGGTGCATCACCGAGGACGCGGAACTCGGCCTGCGGGTGTTCGAGCACGGCTTCGAGGCGACCTATGTCCCGTACAGCTACGGCAAGGGACTGATGCCGGACACGTTCATCGACTTCAAGAAGCAGCGCTTCCGCTGGGCGTACGGGGCGATGCAGATCCTGCGCGCCCACGCGGCGGCGCTGTTCGGCGGACACCCCATGCAGCTGACCGCGGGCCAGCGCTACCACTTCCTCGCCGGCTGGCTGCCGTGGATTGCGGACGGCCTGAATGTGCTGTTCAACCTGTTCGCGCTGCTGTGGTCGGTGCTGATGTTGCTCTTCCCGCAGAAGTTCGACGCGCCACTCGCGGTGTTCTCGGTGCTGCCGCTGTCGCTGTTCGTTTTCAAACTCGCCAAGCTGATGCACCTGTATCGCGTCCGGGTCGGCGCAGGCGTCCGGCAGACGGTTGCCGCCTCGATCGCCGGCCTCGGGCTCCAGCAAACAATCGGTTTCGCGGTGCTGAAGGGACTGCTCACGAGCGGCGAGCCTTTCTTCCGGACACCGAAGCATGCGCACACGCAGAGCTTCCTCGGGACGCTGTCGGCCTGTCGCGAGGAGGCGCTGATGGCCTGCGGTCTGCTGCTGTCGGCGTGGGCCGTCACGGTCGGTCTCAGCGACGGCAGCACCGACCGGATGCGGATGGACAGCCCTGATCTTCGCGCCTGGGTGCTTGTCATGGTCGTGCAGTCGATCCCGTATCTGTCGGCGGTCGTCGCCTCGATTGTCAGTGCGCTGCCGATTCCGGCCCGCGTAATCGGCCACGGCTATGCGACTGTCGATACCGACTGGGAGTACGCGACGATCATCGATGCGCCGGCGGCCCCTGCAGATCCGGGCAAGGCCAGCTGAAGATTCACCCGGCTCGTCGGGACACCCCGGCGGGCGCAGCTCCCTGGCGCCCTCTGACCCCGCATCGCGAGGCTGCCCCGGTGCAGTCGCGAATGGTTCTCATTTAAACGGCATTCTGGGCCCGGGAACGCTGGCGGCGGCCCGCCAACACCGCTTCGACGGCCCAACGCTGAGGACAGCATTCCGGCGGCGCTTTAGAATCGCGGTTCCGCGGGCTCCCTGCCCACCGACGGCGCAGTGCCACCGCGCCGACCGTTCCGCTGAAGTCTGCCCCAAGGAGTGACACGATGTTTGAACAGAAGCTGCCTCGCCGGGCCATCTTGAAGGGCGCCCTCGCCGGACTCGCCGCAATCCCGGTAGTCGGCGTCATGGCACGTGCCGATGCGGCCGCGGCGGCCGTGACGTTGGACCCGAACGACCCGCAGGCGAAAGCGCTGGGCTACGTCACCGACACCACCAAGGTCGATGCGAAGGGCAATCCGACGCACAAGCCCGATCAGAAATGCGCAAATTGCGTGCAGTACCAAGGCAAGACGACGGACCCCGCCGCCCCGTGCACGATCTTCGCCGGCAAGCAGGTCGCGGCGGCCGGCTGGTGCAAGGTCTGGGCCAAGAAGGCCTGAGGACGACCGGCGGCACCGGCGGCACCGGCGACGCCACCGGCGCCGCGCCCGGTTACACGCCCTACTGGTAGCCCGGGTGCCGGGTTGCTTGAGCGCCCGCGAGTTCCTGGCGCAGCAAGGGATCCGATTCGAGTGCGTGACTGGGCGCGCGACGCCGGGCGCGGGCGCGCACTGGTGCCACGATGCTCGCCGCGAGGGTTTCCGCGTGGCTGCACGCTGCGGCGGTTGATCCGCAAGCTACCGACGCCCGTGATTGAGGAGTTGCTGCCAGGACGGGCTGAAGCCGAGGGCGCGCGCGAGCCTCTTATTGCATCGCAACAGACGTTGGTGGCCGCCTTCTCGTCTCGGTGCGATCCTTCCGCGCCGCATTTCCCGCGGCGATCAAGACCTGCGGTCGCCGGCAGGCCCCCGCGGCGGTGCTGGAGCGGAGCGCATCGCACGTTGCGTAGCCCTGCTGCCAGCTCGAGTCACTCGTGGTCGAGTCCGAGCTGCGGCCAGAGGACGTACTGACGGCGGCCGAGACGGGCGGGCTGCTTCTGCCCGACGGCGGCAGGGCTCACGAGATCGACGCCGCTTCCTGAGACCGGCGGCCGGACCGGCGGCGCTTCTCCGCTCCAAAGCCGACCGGGCGCGAAACCCCCAGACGAAAAAGCCCCAGGCGGCGAGGCCGCCCAGGGCTGTCAAGCCGAAAACGTCGGACTAATACCGCTTACTTGGGCGGGGGGGAAGCGGGAGCAGGGGCGGGAGCCGGAGCGGGCGCGGGAGCGGGGGCAGCAGCAGCAGGAGCGGCCGCCGTGGCGTCCTTCGCGTGATCCTTCTTGTGACCCGACGTCCTGTGCTTGCCGTGGTGCTTTGACCTCGTCTTCGACTTCGTTTTCGTCTTCGTGTCGGTCGTGGTCGTGGTCGTGCTCGACGAGGACTTGTCCGAAGACGTACCAGTGGGTTGCGCGAAGGCCGGCAGCGTCAGAGTCAGAGCAGCGGCCAGCAAAGCGAATTTCTTGAACATGATTAAAGAAACCTCCAAACGTCCTAAATTCAGGCCATCGCGCCCGGGGCGGGCGTCGCGGTGCAATGTTGCGGCGGCTGCGGCGAAACGCCGCAAGTATGAAGCACACTTAATTCGCTGACGGGGAACGGGGATGGCGGCCCGCGGGCCGCCGAACGTCCGACTGGTGGCGCTCGGCCCGGCTTGCGACGCTGCACGAACGCCCGGGAGAGTGCCTGCGAAGGCTCGCCCGCAGGTCGACGTCGCTCATTGAAGGCCGTGCTGTTGCAGCCGTTGCGTCGGTCGCACCTGGCGGGAGGGGGCCGCCCGCCTAGGCGGCCGGCCGTGCGCTGCGTGCCCGCAGCGCGACGAGCCTCAAGCGCTCCGGGCGCGCGACGTTGACGCGTGGGGCGCTTGCGCCGGGAATGCTTGCGCCCAGCGCGCCCAGTAGCGTTGCGCGCGTGCCGCTTGTCGGCGGGGGCCTTCTGCAAAGAGCCCAGCGCCGAGCGCGAAGGCCTCGGCTTGCGCATTGCTCCGGCCGCGCGCTAGGGCGGCGCTCAGCCGGCGACGCACGCTGTACCCGAGCGAAACCCCTGCCAGGCGAACTTCGAGCAGCGCCAGATCGTGATCGGTGCCGAGCGCGTCGGCCAGGCGATGCGCCTTGCGAGCCAAGGCATGAATCACCCGCGGCTTCGCCGGTCGCAGCAGTTCGAGCGCGTGCCAATAGCGCTTCGTGTGCCGTCGCCAGCCGTGCAGTTCCTCGGCGGCCGGAGCATCGCGCGCGCGCACGTACCCCTCGCGCGCCTGCCGATAGATCCGCGCGAAACCCGCGGCGAGCGCCGTCTCGTCGCCGTGTACCGGCAGGCGTGCGATCGAGCGCGCAATTCGGGCGAGGCTGGCTGAGACGCCTTTCGTTGCCACCGGCTTGAGGGCCGCCCGTCGTTCGGCCGCGAACCGATTAAGCAGCACTCGGACCGCGACGGGCTCAAGGCCGGAGGCGGCCGCGGTTTCGCGCAGCTGCGCGGCGAGTTGCGCCGGGTCGCGCGCCGCACTGAGGCTGCGGCCGATCTCCCGCAGCCCTTTGTCCGCACGTCGCACCGCGCGCTCGCCGACGGCAGGCCGCAGAATCCTGAGCAGCGCCCGGGCGCGTTTCAGCTCGCGCCGGATCGCGTGCACGGTTGTATCGGACGGCGGTGCCGCCAGCGCGACCCGCGCGGCCGCAATGCGTGCGCCGGCCTCGGCACGCACCGCGCGCACGGCTGCAGCGGCTCCGGGCTTTGGCATCCTCGGTCCTCGGGCGAACGAGCGCGACAGGATGCACCGAGCGCCGCGCGCGCGCCATCCCCACAGACCGCGGCGCTCACGCCGGGCGCAACGCGGCAGCGCGGTAGAATCCACACCCAATGCGAATCGCGAATCCGGCGCCCATCTGGCTGTTGCTGCTGTGCCTCAGCCCGGCGCCCCCCGTCGGCGCGGGCCCGGAGGTCGCTGGGCCCGGCGGCGCGGCCCAGCTCGTCATCGCCAACCGCGAGCTCGCCGACCGCCTGACCGCCCTCGCGCGCAGCACGCGGCTGAGTGTCGCGGGCGAGGCGCTCGCCTCGCAGGACGCGCTACCACTGATCTACGCCGCGACCGGCGGCCGGCTGCTGTGGCAGGACCCCGCGCGGCGCACCGAGCTCCTTGAAACCGTGCGCGGAGTCGCCGCGGACGGGCTGCTGCCCGAGGACTACCATTTGGATGTGCTGTCGCGCCTCGCAGCGGATCGGGTCGCGCAAGCCACGCCAGCCGCGCAGGCCGACTTCGATGTCCTTGCCACCGATGCCTACGTGCTGGTCCTGTACCATCTGTATCTCGGCAAGGTCGATCCGATCGCGATCGAGCCCAACTGGAATCTGCCGCAGCGCACACTGCGGGAGCGCGACGCGCTCGGGTTCGTCGAGCACGCACTCGAGGCGGGCACGATCCGCGAGACGGCCGCGGCGCTCAGGCCGAAGCACTGGCTGTACGAGCACGGGCGAGCCGCTCTCGCCCGGTATCGCGCGCTCGCGGCCCAGGGAGGCTGGCAGCCGCTGCCCGCCGGCAGGAAGCTCGAGCCCGGCAGCAGCGATCCGCGCGTGCCAGAGCTGAGGCGTCGCCTCACCATCAGCGGCGATTATCAGGGCCCCGCGTCCGATTCGCCGCAATTCGATGCCCCGCTCGCCGCCGGCCTGCGCGTATTCCAGCAGCGGCACCTGCTGACCCCGGATGGCATGGTCGGCGCAGCCACCCTGCGCGAACTCAACGTACCGGTCGGGGCACGGGTCGATCAGCTGCGCATCAATCTCGAGCGTGGCCGGTGGGTGCTGCATGATATCGGCGACGAAGACCTGGTGGTGGTCGACATCGCCGGTTACGGTGTTCGCTACCTGCGGAACCAGCACTCGATCTGGCGCGCGCGTGCGATCGTCGGGCAGCAATACCGCCAGACTCCCGTATTCCGGGCACAGATCGAGAACGTCGTATTCAACCCGACCTGGACTGTCCCGCCCGGCATCCTCGCCCGGGATGTGCTGCCGCAGATGCAGCGCGGCGAGAACGTACTCGCACGCAAGAAACTCGAGGTCTACGATCGCAACGGCAGGCCGGTTGATCCGGCCACGATCGCCTGGGCGCAGTACACGGCGCGAACCTTCCCGTACGTCTTGCGCCAGGCGGCGGGCGATGACAACGCCCTCGGCCGGGTCAAGATCAACTTCCCGAATCCGTACCTGGTCTACCTGCACGACACCCCCACGCGCTCGCTGTTCGATAAGGACGATCGCACCTTCAGCTCCGGATGCATAAGGGTCGAGCGCCCGCTCGAACTCGTTGAGCTGCTGCTCGCCGACCCGGTCAGATGGAACGCGGCCGCCATTCGTGCCGCGGTCGACTCACCCGCGACGCACACCGTCACGCTGCCGCACAATGTACCGGTGCTGCTGATGTACTGGACTGCGGACGAGGATCCGGACGGGCGAACCGTCTTCAAGCGCGATGTGTACCACCGTGATGCCCGGCTGCTGCGGGCCCTCGATGGCCGGGTCAGCGTCGCTGCTCGCAAGAAAACCTGAGCTCGGGTGCGCTTGCCTTCCACGCCGCCGCCGCCGCACTCTTCCTGCTTCGCTTCTGGGAACCGCCGAATGTCATACGCCCGTTCGCGCTCGCTCACCGCCGCCCTCGCCATCACCGCCCTGGTCACCATCCTGGTCGTGGGCTGCCAGCGTTCGGCCGTTGCGCCGGTCGCCGGCGCGCCGCCACCGGCGCCGTGGCCTGCACTGATCGACGAATATCTCGCGGCCTATTTCACCGCACATCCTTCGTTCGCGGCTCAGCAAGGCCGCCACGAGTACGACGGCCAGCTGCCGGACTGGTCGGCTGCCGGGATTCGCGCCGAGGTGGCCCGCCTGAAGGCCTTTCGCGACCGGGTGACAGCCTTTCCCGACGCCCAGCTCGACGACGCGCAACGCTTCGAGCGCGAGTACCTGCTGACGCGGATCGACCGCGAGGTCTTCTGGCGGGACATCGCCGAGGCCCCGTTCACCAATCCCGAGTTCTACCTCGGCATGAGCGATGGCGGCGACTCGCTCGACCCGAGCAACTACGTCGTGCGTCCGTACGGCACGCCCGAGCAGCGGCTCAGGGCCTTCATCCGGTATGCGAGGTCCGTGCTGCAGGTGGTGCCGGAAATCCGCAGCAACCTGCGGACGCCGATGCCGGCCACCTACATCAAGCTCGGCGTCGACGGCTTCGGGGGGCTCGCGGAGTTCTATCGCAACGACGTTCCACGGGCCTTCGCCGGCGTCGGCGATGCGGCGCTGCAGGCAGAGCTGAAGTCGGCCATCGAGCCGGCCGCAAAGGCGCTCGAGGGGCTGGCCGACTGGCTGAGGAGCGAGCAAGGGCGCGCGACCAGCTCCGATGCGCTCGGACCCGAGCGCTTCGCCGCGATGCTGCGCATGACGGAGCGCGTCGAGCTGCCGCTCCCCGACCTCGAGGCGGCGGGCCGTGCGGATCTCGACCGCAATGTCGCCGCACTCAAGGAGGCCTGCAGCAGATTCGCACCGCGCGCGAGCCTCGCGCGCTGCGTCCAGCGGGTCCGCGCTCACAAACCGGAGGGCGGACCGGTCGCCGCCGCGCGCATGCTGCTGGCCGGCCTCAGGCAGTTCATCATCGACAAGGATATCGCCTCCATCCCGGGCCCGGAGGTGGCCAAGGTCGAGGAGTCGCCGCCCTACAACCGCCAGAACTTCGCGTACATCGATACGCCCGGTCCGTACGAGAAGGACCTGCCGTCGGTGTACTACATCGCACCCCCGGACCCATCGTGGTCGAAGGCCGAGCAGGCGGCCTACCTGCCCGGCCGCGCGATGCTGCTGTTCACCTCGGCCCACGAGGTCTGGCCGGGCCACTTCCTGCAGTTCATGTGGGCCAACCGCGCGCAGTCGAGGCTCGCGAGCCTGTTCGTCGGCTACGCCTATGCGGAGGGCTGGGCCCACTATGGCGAGGAGCTGATGTGGGAGAAAGGCCTCGGCGGCGACCCCGAGACACACATTGGGCAGCTGTCCGAGGCGCTGCTCCGCGACGTGCGCTTCCTGTCGGCAATCGGCCTGCACACCAAGGGCATGACGGTCGCCGAATCGGAAAGGCTGTTCCGCGAATCCGCCTTCCAGGATGCCGGGACCGCGCGGCAGCAGGCTGCGCGCGGCACCTATGATCCCGCGTATCTCAACTACACGCTCGGCAAGCTGATGATCCGCCGGCTGCGCACCGACTACTGCGCGAGCCGCGGCGCAGAAGCGTGCTGGAAGTCATTCCACGACCGGTTCCTGTCCTATGGCGGACCGCCGATCCCGCTGGTCAGACGCGCGATGCTTCCGGGTGACAAGGGGCCTGTGCTGTAGGGGGTTTAGCCGCGCACCAGATCGCGCGCTGCGGGCGCCCGCTCGCTGCCCGGGAAGACGTCGGCGAGCGCCCGGTCCGGGAGCCGGAGATGCTCGCGCAGCAGCCCTTTCGCGACCGCCCGCAGGTCGGTCGTGGGCCTGAGGTCGCGACCCTCGTAGCGCTGGCGCTCCCCGAGGCCCGGCCAGTCGGCGAGCATCCGCCCGCCGCGCACCGCACCGCCGAGCACCAGTGCCGCGGCGCCCGTCCCGTGGTCCGTGCCGCGAGTGCCGTTCACCTGCACGGTGCGTCCGAACTCGGTACAGACGAGCACGGCCGTACGCGACCACTCCGGGCCGAGCCCGCCGCGCAGCGCCTCGAGCACCTGGTCGAGGCCGCCAAGGCGCCCCGCGAGCTGGCCCTCGGCCCCGCCTTCGCCAGCGTGCGTGTCCCACCCGCCAGCATCAAACACCGCGACGCGCGGACCCTGCGGCGCTGCCATCATGCGGCCCGCCGTGTCGGCAATCGACTTGAGGCGCTCAACGCCGCCACCTTTGGCCTTGGGCATCGCATCGTTGCTTGCCGGCTGCTCATCATTCGCGAGCGCCTCGATCCGCGTCGCCTCGTCGAGCCGCGCCGACAACATCGGGTCGTCCGAATACAGATCCCGCAGCCGCTGCACGAGCTCGGGTTCCACCTCCGGCAGTGCCGAAGGCGCCCACGATCCAACCGGCACCGGTCCGCGCAGGATCAGCGGCACGTTCTGGCCTAGCGCGAGCCCGTCGATGCCCCGCCCGGCGAGCGCGCCGAGCGCCCGGTTGAGCCAGCCGCTGGCGCTGCCGGAGGGGCGGTCACCGCCGTTCTCGAGCACGTTCTGTCCGTCGAAGTGCGAACGCTCGCGGTACGCCGAGGCAGCGGCGTGCACGACGAGCAGCTCCCCGCTCCGCCAGCGCTCGTGCAGCAGCGGCAGTGCCGGATGGAGCCCGAAAAAGCCGTCGAGATCGAGCGCGCCTTTGGCCCCGCCCGGCCGCGCAATCGCGATCGGCCCGCGCGCCGCGGCGTAGTCCGGATCCCCGAACGGCGGCACCGCCGACAACCCGTCGAGCGCGCCCCTGAGGATCACGACCACGAATGGCGGGGCGCCCGGAAGTGCCGCGAAGCTGACGCCGGGCAGCGCGGCCGCGAGCGCTGCGCCGACGCCGACCCTCACGCTCGCGGTCAGGAATTCCCGGCGGCTCCTCATGCTCATCTCCGTTGAAACTCGGGGCTCATCAGCAGCAGCGTCAGCGCCTGCGACCCGGACGCGGCGCGGGTCAGGGCGCTGCGCGTGCGCGTTCCGGCGAGCGGCCCCAGCGATGTCTCGGCAGTATCGAGCGCCGAACGCGAGTTGCCGACGCGGTCGGCGAGCGCGACGCTCCACTCGATGCGCTTCATCAGCGCATCGGCGCCGTCCCAGTCCTGCTGCCGGTCTGGCCAGCCGGCGGGCGACCCTGGAGCCCAGTGGCGCTGGCCCAGCACTTCGAAAGCCGACAGCAGCTTCTTGGGCTCGCGCGGCGCGACATCCAGTGCCCGCAACGCCGAATAAGCGAAATCCTGCGGTGTCTTGAACTTGCGCGGCTCCGGCTCCCACGCGCCGTCCCAGGTGACGAGCGCTGCGTAGACGGCCGGAAGGTGCCCGTCGCTGCTCTGATATGCGCCTGCCAGGCGCTCGACCAGCCCGGGTGGCGGGTCGTCGGCCACAAAATGCCGCGCGAGCTTCGCCGCCAGGTGGCGCGCCGTCGCCGGATGCGCGGCGAGGTCGCGCAGCACGGCCTGTCCCTGCTGCAGGCCGCCCTCGGCATAGCGACGGCCGAGCAGCGTCTTGCTGCCCGGCTCGTGAATCGCCTCGCGGAATGTGAATGCGCCCGGTTCGCCCGCGGCGAAGCGACCGTTGCCGCCCCCGATGGACCAGCCGGTGATCACTGCCGCGAAAGTCGTCACGTCAGCCTGCGTATAGCCGCCGTCGACGCCGAGCGTGTGCAGCTCGAGAATCTCCCGGGCGAGGTTTTCGTTGAGCCCGATCCTGGGCTTCGCCGGCCCGCGGCCCCGCCACGCGCGCCGTGCGGCGTACTGGGCGGCCTGCGAGTGAGGGCCCACGGACTGCTGGTTGTCGAGGTAGGTGATCATCGCCGGATGCGTCTCGACCGCGAGCAGCAGATCCGCGAACGTGCCGGCGATGCGCGGCCGAATCACCTCATTCTCGAGCGCCCCGGCCGTCCCGAGGCAAATGGGCTTGTCGACCGACACGGCGAAATGGTTCGACCAGAAGTGCACCAGCCGTTCCCGGAACGTCGACTCGCTCAACAGGGCAATCCGCGTTCGCGCCGCCGCCTGGGCGATGTAATGAGGCTGCAGCTGCTCGCGCACCCCCGCCGCAAGCTGTTTGACCGGGTCCTCGCCACGGGCGGTCTGCCGCTTGAGGTCGGCGCGCTCCGCGGCCTGCTGCGCGCGTGCGGCGAGAAACGTCGCCAGGATCTCGCGGCTGGATGCGAGCCCGTCGAGCTCGGCGGGCGTGCGGTCAGGCACACGCAGCTGGGCGAGCAGCCAGCCACGCGGATCGGCGGCGACCGTGGCACGCTCGCCGGGCCGGGCACCGAAGCCGAAGCGGCTGGTGGCGATGGCCGAGTATGTGGCGCTGTCGGCGGTCATGGGCTCTGCACGGGTTCCTCTCCCGGGCAACGCCGGGCACTCGGTTCAGTTGACAGCGCGCACGGATGTCGACGTGCGGCGCGTCACGGACCGATCAATCGCCCGCCGCCGGCGAAGCCGAGGATGAAATACGGCGAGTCGAGCCGGGCGCGCTCGACCGGGCGGCCGCTCGCGGGCGCATGCACGAACTCACTGCCGCCGAGGTAGATGCCGACGTGCTCTGCGGGCGTGTAGAAGAACACGAGGTCCCCGGGCACGAGCGCCTCTGTCGACACGGGCATCGCGGCCGCCCGTTGCTCGGCCGCCGTGCGGGGCACCGTGACGCCGAGCTCGCGGTACACGTAGTAGACGAGCCCGCTGCAGTCGAGCCCCGTCGGCGAACTGCCGCCGTAGCGGTAGGGCGTGCCGACGAGACCGCCGGCGAGCGTCGCGGCGCGCGCGCCCAGCGCACCGCCCGCGGCGGCAACGGGAGTCGGGCGCGCCGGTGCGGCGGCGCAGCCGGCGAGCAGCGATACAGCGAGCAGCACGACACCCGGGACGCGCATGCCCGGAGTCTAGCCGAGCGCCATTCGGCGCGGCGCGCGCTGGCTCACACCTCGGCCGGGGCGCTCCTCGGGGCGGCCGACGCTGCGCCGGTCGCGTTGCGGGGTGACGGCTCCGCGAGGGCGATGGCGATCACATCGTCGACCCGTTCGACGAACCTGAGCTCGACGAGTTCACGGACGCTCGCCGGTACGTCCTCCAGATCCTTGCGATTGCGCGCGGGGAGCAGCACCGTGCGGATGCCCGCCCGGGCCGCTGCCACGGTCTTCTCCTTGACCCCGCCGATCGGCAGCACGAGGCCGCGCAGCGAGATCTCCCCCGTCATCGCGAGGTCGGAGCGCACGGTGCGCTTGGTGAGGAGCGACACGAGCGCGGTGTACATCGACACGCCCGCGCTCGGGCCGTCTTTCGGAATCGCGCCGGCCGGCACGTGGATGTGGATGTCGCTTTTCTCGAACAGGTCCGGATCGATGCCCAGCACCTCGGCGTTCGCCTTGACGAGCGACAGCGCCGCCTGGGCGCTTTCCTTCATGACCTCGCCGAGCTGGCCCGTCAGGATCAGCCGGCCCGCGCCGGGCGTACGGGTCGCCTCGATGAACAGGATGTCGCCCCCCACCGGAGTCCACGCGAGCCCCGTCGCGACGCCCGGGACGCTGACGCGCATGGCCACCTCGTTGTCGAAGCGCGGGCTGCCGAGGATCTCTTCGACTTCCGGCGCATCGATCCGCACCTGGGCAACGGCGCCCGAGGCGATCTTGACCGCGGCGTTGCGCAGCAGCGCACCGATCTCCCGCTCGAGGTTGCGGCATCCCGCTTCGCGGGTGTACTCGCGGGCCGCGCGCCTGAGCGCCGCTTCGGTGATCTCGACCTGCCCGACGTTCAGGCCATTGGCCTCGAGCTGGCGCTTGAGGAGGTAACGCTTTGCGATCTCGACTTTCTCGTCCTCCGTGTAGCCGGTCAGCTCGATGATCTCCATCCGGTCCCGCAGCGGGCCGGGAATCGTGTCGAGCTGGTTTGCTGTGGCGATGAACAGCACCTTCGATAGATCGAACGGCACCGCGAGGTAGTTGTCGCGGAACGTCGAGTTCTGCTCCGGGTCGAGCACTTCAAGCAGCGCCGCCGCCGGATCGCCCTGGAAGCCGCGCCCGAGCTTGTCGATCTCGTCGAGCATCAGCACGGGATTGCGGGTGCCGGCCTTCCTGATCGCCTGGATGATGATGCCGGGGAGCGCGCCGACGTAGGTGCGGCGGTGGCCACGGATTTCGGCCTCGTCGTGCGTGCCGCCGAGCGATGCGCGCTGGAACTTGAGCCCGATCGCGCGTGCGATCGACTGGCCGAGCGAGGTCTTGCCGACGCCCGGAGGGCCGACGAAGCACAGGATCGGGCTGCGGCCCTGCGGATTCAGTTTGCGGACCGCGAGGTACTCGAGGATGCGCTTCTTGATCTTGTCGAGGCCCCAGTGATCGTTCTCCAGCACTTCGCGCGCCTGGCCGATGTCGATCTGCTCGGTGCCGAGCGTGGACCACGGCAGCGCCGCGACCAGGTCGAGGTAAGTGCGCAGCATCGAGTACTCGGCGCCCTGCTCGGGCATCCGCTCGAGGCGTTTCAGCTCCTTCTTCACCTGCTCGAGCGCGTCCGGCGGCAGACCGGCGTTCTCGATTGCGCCGCGCAGCTCAGCGAGATCCGCCGCCCCGTCCTCGCCTTCGCCGAGCTGGCGCTGAATCTGCTTGAGCTGTTCGCGAAGCAGCGCTTCCTTCTGCTTCTCGTCGATCGCCTCGCGGGTCTGCTCCTCGATCTGTCTCGAGAGCTTGAGCACCTCGATGCGCTGCGCCACCAGCGTCGCGACCCGTTCGAGGCGCGTTCGCACGTCCGTCGTCTCGAGCAGCGCCTGCTTGTCCGCCGGCTTGACGTCGAGGAAGCTCGCAATCAGATCGGCGAGGCCTTCCGCCGAGTCCATGGACTGCAGCGCCGTACCGACCTCGGCCGGTACGCCGGGCAGGAGCCCGAGCGCCTCGCCCGCGAGCCGTTTGAGGTTGAGGGCGCGCGCCTCGACGTCGGCGCCGGTGGCATTGGTGGCCGGTAGATACTCGACCCGGGCCAGGTGGAACGGGAGCCCTGGCTGGAAATCGAGCACGCGAAACCGACGCTCGCCCTGGACGACGAGCTGGTGGCCCCCGCCGGGAGTCGTCACGTAGCGAAGGATCCCGGCGACGGTGCCGATCGCATGCAGGTCCGCCGGCGTCGGGTCGTCAATGTCGGGCTGGCGCTGCAGCAAGAGCCCGACCTTGCGCTCGGTGCGCACGGCCTCCTGGGCACCGGCAATGGTCTTGGGCCGGCTGATTCCGACCGGTGCGACGACGCCCGGGAACAGCACCAGGTTGCGGACCGGCAGGATGATCAGCACATCCTCGCTGGGCCCGCCAGACGCTCCGGCGGTTTCGAGGACGCGGGTTCGCGGGTCGGTGTGGTCAGTCATGAGGCCCTCTTGGCGGCATCGCTGGGGTGCGCCGCCCGGGAGGTGCATGGGGGCGCGGTCGCGGGTTTCAACGCCCGGGGCCGGGTCGCCGGATTCGCGCGCCAGGGCCTCCCTGTCCGGACTCCCGGCCGTGCTTAAGCGTCTGCCACCGTGCCCGCCGGGGGTTGCGGCGGTCGCCGTGCCCAGAAGGCGGCGAGTGCCGAGCCCGTGAGGTTGTGCCAGACGCTGAAGATGGCTCCCGGAAGCGCCGCGGCCGGCGTGAAAAGCTTCAGCGCAAGTGCCACCGACAGACCCGAGTTCTGCATGCCGACCTCGATCGCGATCGTCCGCGCACTCGCCTCATCGGCATTCGCAAGTCGCGCGAGGCCATAGCCCGCAGCGAGTCCGATGCCGTTGTGCAGCGCGACGGCGCCGAGCACGGCGGGCCCCGCTACCGCCAGGCGCGGCGCGTTCAGTCCGACGACGATAGCGATCACCGCCACGATGGCCAGCGCCGACACCGCCGGGAATGTCGCGAGGATGCGTGATGAGCGCGCACCCGCGAGCCGGCGCAACACCATGCCGGCGGCAACGGGTCCGACAGCGACCTGCGCGAGAGCGAGCACCATGGCCCCGGCCGGCACCTCGATCGTTCGCGCGAGCATCAGCGAGGCGATCAGCGGCATCAGCACGACCGCGAGCAGCGTCGATGCGGCCGTCAGCGTGACCGACAGGGCGACGTTGCCGCGCGCGAGATAACTGATGACGTTCGAGGCCGTGCCGGCGCTCGTCGCACCCACGAGCACGACGCCGACCGCAGTCGCCGCATCGAGCTGCAGCACCCGGATCACGAGCCATGCGGCCGCCGGCATGACCGTGTAATGCAGGCCAACGCCGAGCAGCACGAGGCGCGGCGCACGCAATACCGCCCGGAAATCGGCCGGTGTCAGCGTGCATCCCATCCCGAGCATCACCAGCATCAGCAGCGGCACGATCGCTCCGCCCGCTCGCGCGAATGGCGCCGGCCAGAGGTACGCACCGCTTCCGGCGCCGATGGCTGCAAGCGGAAAGAGACTTAGGAGGCGGCGCGGCATCATTCATTGTCGCCTACCGGTATGCCGGGGCGCCCACTGGCGTGTCACGCTGCCTCTTGGCAGGCAGCGCGCGGATAGCGCACGATTCGCCGGCGGCAGCCCGCCGCTGGGAGGAACCGACATGTCGAGCAAGCTTGGGGTCGCCACCGCGCTGTGCCTGCTGGCGGTGATCGCAGTCGCGGCTGACCGCATCGCGATCAAGCCGGGCCTGTGGGAGATCTCCCACACGATGGAATCGGAGGGGGTTCCGGTCATACCCGAGGACGTGCTGGCCCGGCTTTCGCCCGAGCAGCGCGCCCGCATGGAGGCGGCCATGAAGGCCCACGGCGGCGGCGCACTCGGCACCAACGGCACGGTCCGCGAGTGCATCACAGAGAAGGACCTGGACCATCCGTTCAAGGCCGACAAGCCCGAGAGTCATTGCACCCACACGACCGCCTCCCGTACCGCAACGTCGATGGAGGTGCACATGCAGTGCAAGGATATGGGTCGCCCGGGTATGAACGCCGAGGGTACGTTCAAGTGGCAGGCGCCGACGTCTGAATCGATGCAGGGCCTGGTTGAAATGCACATGTCGGACGGTACGCACACGATGACGCACCGGACCAAGCTCACTGGCAAGTGGCTGGGCGCGGACTGCGGCGATGTGAAGCCGCACGGGTCGCAGGCCGACTGACCCGCCGTGCAGCGCATCCACGTCGTTGACTCGCACACGGGTGGCGAGCCGACGAGGGTCGTGCTCGACGGCGGCCCTGCCCTGACGGGCAGTCTCCCCAGCCGCGTCGCGACCCTGCGGCGGGAACACGAAGGGTTCCGGGCCGCGCTCTGCACCGAGCCGCGTGGCTCGGACGCGGTGGTGGCTGCGCTATTGACGCCGCCGGTGGATCCGACCGCCGCCGCGGGCGTCATCTTCTTCAATAACGTCGGCTACCTCGGGATGTGCGGCCACGGCACGATCGGCGTCGTGACGACGCTCGCCTGGCTCGGGCGCCTGACGGCTGGACGGCACAGGATCGAGACGCCGGTCGGGGTTGTCACGGCGGACCTGAAGCCGTCCGGGCGGGTGTCCGTCCGCAACGTGGCGGCGTTCCGGCATGCAGCGGGCGTCGCGGTCGTCGTTCCAGGCCACGGGCGCATGACCGGCGATGTGGCATTCGGCGGCAACTGGTTCTTCCTGTCCGCCGACCACGGCCAGCCTCTGGAGGCCGCCAACATCGAGCACCTGACCGACCTCAGCTGTCGGGTCCGCCTGGCGCTCGAGGCGGCCGGCGTCACCGGCGCCGGCGGCGCCGCCATCGATCACATCGAACTCACCGGCCCCGGCAGCCGGGCCGGCATCGACGGCCGCAACTTCGTACTGTGCCCGGGCAATGCCTATGACCGCTCGCCGTGCGGCACCGGCACCAGCGCCAAGCTCGCGTGCCTGGTCGGCGACGGAAAGTTCAGGCCCGGCGAGACCTGGCGCCAGGAAAGCATCATCGGCAGCGTGTTCGAGGCCAGCGTCGAGCTCGAGGACGGGGCGATCGTGCCGACGATCACCGGCCAGGCCTTCGTCACTGCCGAGGCAACGTTGCTGCTCGATCCGCTGGACCCGTACCGCTACGGAGTCCGCGCGCCAGCATGAAGGACCTGACGCAGGGCTCGATCGCAGGCCATATCCTCGCGATGGCGCTGCCGATGGCGATCGGCATGCTGGTGCAGACGCTCTACTTCATGATCGACCTGTACTTCGTCGGGCGCCTCGGCGACGCCGCGCTCGCCGGCGTCGGCGCCGCCGGCAATTTCATGATCGCGGTCATGGCCCTGACGCAGATGCTCGGCGTCGGCACGCAGGCGCTGATCGCGCATGCGGTCGGCGCACGCGACCGCGACACCGCCAATCTCGTGTTCAATCAGTCGCTGGTGCTCGCCACGCTGTGCGCGCTGCTCGCGCTGCTCGGCGGGCTAGGGCTCGCGGCACCCTACATGCGCACGCTCGGTGCCGACGCAGCGACCGTCGCCGCCGGCACGACGTACCTGATGTGGTTCGTGCCGGGACTCGCGCTGCAGTTCGCGCTGGTGACGATGAGCTCGGCGCTGCGCGGCACCGGCATCGTGAAGCCGACGATGGTCGTGCAGCTCGTGACGGTGCTTCTCAACTGCATCCTGGCACCGGTGCTGATTGCGGGCATCGGCACCGGCCACCCGCTCGGAGTGGCGGGGGCCGGCCTTGCCAGCACGCTGTCGGTCGCGGCGGGAGTCGCACTGCTCAGCATCTATTTCGGACGGCTCGAGAAGTACGTGGCTTACCACCGCGAGCAGTGGCGGCCGCGGCTCGCGACCTGGGGCCGGATTCTCAACATCGGGCTGCCGGCCGGCGGCGAGTTTGCGCTGATGTTCGTCTACATGGCCGTCATTTACGCGGTCGTCCGCCGCTTCGGCGCACCGGCCCAGGCCGGCCTCGGCGTCGGCCTGCGGCTGATGCAGGCGGTGCTGCTGCCGGCGATGGCGATCGCCTTCGCCGTGGCCCCGGTGGCCGGGCAGAACTTCGGCGCGCGCGACGCCGCGCGGGTGCGACGGACCTTTCGCGACGGCGCGCTGATGGGCGGCGGGCTGATGCTGGTGGTCGCGGTCCTGTGCCGCTCCTTCGCACCCGGTCTCGTCGGATTCTTCACGAGCGATCCGGCGGTCGTGGCCGTCGGCGTCGGCTTCCTGCGGATTATCGTCTGGAACTTCGTGGCATCGAGCCTCATCTTCACGTGCTCCGGCGTGTTTCAGGCGCTCGGCAACACCTGGCCCTCGATCATCTCGAGTGCGACGCGTCTCGTGACCTTCGTGGTGCCGGCGCTGTGGCTTTCGCAACTGCCGTGGTTCCGGATCGAGCACATCTGGTACCTGTCGGTCGCGACCGTGGCCGCGCAGATGCTGACGAGCCTGTGGCTGCTGCAGGGCGAGTTGCGCGATCGGCTGCAGTTCGCGGCCTGACCCGCGGCCCGCGATGCCCGACATCCCGCTGCCGGCACTTCCGATCGGCGCTGTGCTCGAGGAGGTCCGCGCGGCGCTGGCGCGCCACAGCTCGGCCGTGCTCGAGGCCCCGCCCGGCGCGGGCAAGAGCACCGTTGTACCGCTCGCGCTGCTCGGTGAGGCATGGCTCGGCGCGCGGCGCATCGTGATGCTCGAGCCGCGGCGCCTGGCCGCGCGCGCGGTCGCCGTGCGGATGGCCACGACGCTCGGCGAGCCGGTCGGGCGGCGCGTCGGCTACCGGATGCGGCTCGACACCCGGGTCAGCCGCGAGACCCGCATCGAGGTCGTGACCGAGGGCATCCTCGCGCGATTGCTGCAGGACGACCCGGCTCTCGAGGGGACGGGACTCGTGATCTTCGATGAGTTCCACGAACGCAGCCTGGCTGCGGACCTCGGCCTCGCGCTGTGCCTCGACGCCCAACACAACCTCCGACCGGACCTGCGGCTGCTGGTGATGTCGGCGACGCTCGACGGAGCGGCGGTGGCGACGCTGCTCGGCGGGGCGCCGCGGATCACGAGCAGCGGCCGGGCATTCCCCGTCGCGGTGCGCCATGCGAAGCGCCCGCCGCAGCATCTCGAAGGGGAGCTCATCCACACTGTGCGCCGCGCACTCGCCGACGGCCCGGGCGATGCGCTGGTGTTCCTGCCCGGTGCGGCCGAGATCCGTCGCGTCGCGCGCGCGCTGCTCGAGGGCGAACTGCCCGCTGATACCTCCGTGCTGCCGCTGTTCGGTGAGCTCGCACCGGATGCGCAGGACCTCGCGCTGCAGCCGGCGGCTCCCGGCCGGCGCAAAGTTGTTTTGGCGACCAGCATCGCCGAGACCTCGCTGACCATCGAAGGCGTGCGCATCGTCGTCGACTCGGGGCTCGCGCGTCGTTCGCGCTTCGACCCGTCGAGCGGCATGAGCCGGCTCGAGACACTGCCGGTGTCGCTCGCCAGCGCCGAGCAGCGGCGCGGTCGCGCGGGCCGCATCGAGCCGGGCGTCTGCTACCGCGTCTACACCGAGGCGGCCGAACGCCAGCTTGCGGCAGCGGCACCACCCGAGATTGCCGAGACCGACCTCGCGCCGCTCGCGCTCGACCTCGCATGCTGGGGCACCGAGGCGGCCTCGCTCGCCTGGCTCGATCCGCCGCCGCCGGCGCACCTCGCGCAGGCGCGTGCGCTGCTCACCGAGCTTGGCGCTCTCGACGACGACGGCCGCGCGACGGCCGCGGGGCGGCAGATGGCCCAACTGGGCGTGCATCCGCGCCTCGCTCACATGCTGCTCGCGGCGCGCGGCCCGGCCGTGCGGATGGCCTGTGAGCTCGCGGCGTTTCTGGGCGAGCGCGACTTCGCTCGCACCCGCCCGGGCGAGCGCGATGCGGACCTCGGCAAGCGCCTCGAGCTGCTGCACGGGGGGACGGCTGCGGGCCTCGAGGCGGACCGCGGCGCCATCGAGCGCACGCGCCGGCTCGCCGGCATCTGGATGCGCGAGCTCGAGGCGGGGGGACGCCTGGCCGCCGGGTCCGGCGTGGCCGAACCCGATCCGGGCCTGCTGCTGGCCCATGCCTACCCCGACCGGCTCGGCCAGCGGCGCGGCGAGGGCGGCCGATACCTGCTCGCCAGCGGCCGTGGAGCAGCCTTTCCGGGGCCGGATGCGCTCGCCCAGCACGAGTTCATCGTCGCGGCCACGCTCGATGCCGGGGAGCGCGAGGCTCGTATCCGGCTCGCCGCGCCCATTACCCGGGCGCAGCTGCTGACGCATTTCGGCGCACGAATCCTCACGGTGGGCCGCGTCGAGTGGGACCGGCGCGAGAGCGCCGTCATCGCGCGACGCGAGCGCCGACTCGGGGCGCTGCTGCTCGAGGAATCGGCGCTGCCGAACCCATCGGCCGAACTTGCCATCGAGGCAATGCTGAGTGGCGTACGGGAGCTGGGCCTCGAGTCGCTGCCGTGGACGCAAGCGGCACGCTCGCTGCGCTGGCGCGTCGGGTTCCTGCGGCGGCTCCACGTGGGCGAGGCCCCGAATCCATGGCCTGACCTGTCCGACGCGGCGCTGGTCGCGACGCTCGGGGACTGGCTCGCGCCGTTCCTCGCCGGAATCACGCGGCGCGATCACCTCGCGCGCCTCGACCTCGTGGCGATCCTGCGCACGCGCCTCGACCACCGGCTGGCGCAGTCGCTCGAGCGGCTCGCGCCCACGCACCTGGCCGTGCCGAGCGGGTCGCGCGTGCCGATCGATTACTCGGCGGATGCGCCGTCGGTCGCGGTCCGCCTGCAGGAGATGTTCGGTCTGACCGCGACGCCAACGGTCGGCGAGCACCTGCCGCTGACGATCGCGCTCTTGTCACCGGCCGGGCGGCCGGTGCAGGTGACCCGCGACCTCGCGAGTTTCTGGGCGCGCGGCTATGCAGAGGTCAGGAAGGAACTGAAGGGTCGCTATCCCAAGCACTACTGGCCTGACGACCCGCTCGTCGCCGAGCCGACCGCACGCGCGCGGCCGCGGCGCTGAACGGCGACGGCCTTCTGCCTCAGCCGGCCGGAGGCCGTCGCATGTAGCGGTGCACCAGCAGCCAGTAAAGGAATCCGAGCGCGATCACCGCGCCCGCGAGCCACAGCGATGCGTGGCGCAGGTCGCCCTCGAGCAGCGCCTGGTCCCGACCGGCCTGCACGCCGATCCAGCACAGCACTGCCGACCAGATCGCCGAACCCGCCAGCGTCGCGAGGCTGTACCAGCCGTAGTGCAACCGCACGATCCCCGCCGGAATTCCGATCAGATGACGAATGACCGGCAGCAGCCGCGATGCGAATACACCGTAGGGGCCGAACTCGGCGGACCAGGCCTCGGCCCGCGCGACCTTGTCCGCGGTCACCAGCACGTAGCGCCCGAACCGCAGTATCAGCGGCCGGCCGAGCAGCCGCGCCGCGACGTACATCAACGTCGCGCCGAACCACGAGCCGGCCGTGCCGGCGATCACGATGCCAGTGAGGCTCATCCGGCCGGTCGTGACCGCGAGGTGCGCCGCCGGTGGAATCACGACCTCGGACGGCAGCGGCACGATCGAGCTCTCAAGCGCCATCAGTGCAGCGACGAGCCAGTACCCGCCGGCATCGAGCGCACCGAGGTACCAGTCGATCAACGATTTGAGCACGCGAGTTCCCTGTCCGCCGGCGGGCACCTTACCGGATAATGGCGCGCCGGTCAGGCGCGCGACACCCCAAGGGCCGCGACGGACCCGTGCTCGGGCGCGAAGGCGAATCCGCCGGCGCGTCGGCCGCGAAAGCTTGGGTGGGCGGCGTAGCCCGCGCGTCCGGCGCGTTCGTACCAGTCCACGGAGAGAGCGATGATCGCCCGTACCGGCCTGAAGCTGCTGTTCTCCGCAATCCTGATCGGCATGCTGGCGGTCACCGGCTGGGCAAGCATCATGCAGCCCGTCTGGCAGTGGGGTGGCCTCGTGACGCCGCCCGACCGGGGGTGGACCATTGCGACGCTGTGCGATGCCTACGCGGGCTTCGTGACCTTTTACACATGGGTGTTCTACAAGGAACGTGGCCTCGGTCGCGGTACCTGGTTCGTCGCGATCATGCTCCTTGGCAACATCGCGATGGCAGGCTTCATGCTGCGCGAACTCGCGCGCCTGAAACGCGACGAGCCGCTCGCCCGCCTGCTGCTGCGGCGCTAGGCGCTGGACGTCCAGCAGCAGCCACCCATCGTGATGCACTCGACACTGCAACTGCTGCTCGCCGGCTCTGGCGCGGCTGCGCTGGTGATGACGATGCTGTGGCTGCTCGGGATCAGGCAGCACAACATGAGCTACGTCGACATTGGCTGGTCGGCGAACTTCGCGCTCCTCGCTGCCATCTACGGACTGCTGGGTGGCGGCGCCCCGGTGCGCCGCCTGCTGATCAGCGCGATGTTCGCGCTGTGGGGACTGAGGCTCGCGTGGCACCTGGCTCGGCGGATCATCGGTGAGCCGGAGGAAGGCCGTTACACGGAGTTGCGCCGCGCGTGGGGCGGCGGTGACACAGCGCGGCCGAACGCGCGGTTCCTCGCATTCTTCCTGCTGCAGGCGTCCCTGAACGTGGTGCTGTCGCTGCCGCTGCTGATCGCCTGCCAGAACCGGGCGCCGCAGATCCAGCCACTCGAGTGGTTCGGGCTCGGCATCTGGTGCCTGGCGCTGCTCGGCGAGAGCCGAGCCGACGCCGAGCTCGCCCGCTTCAGGGCGGACCCGGCCAATCGCGGCAAAGTGTGCGCGGCCGGACTGTGGCGGTATTCGCGTCACCCGAACTACTTCTTCGAGTGGACGATCTGGATCGCCTACGCTGTGTTCGCGCTCGCCTCGCCTCCGGCCGGCTACGTGGGCCTGCTGATGCCGGTGCTGATGCTGCACTTCCTGATCAACCTCACCGGCATCCGCGCCACCGAGAGTCAGGCGCTGCGCTCCAAGGGCGAGGCGTATCGTGAGTACCAGCGGCGTACCAGCGCCTTCGTGCCCTGGTTCCCACGCCGATCGGCCGCCGATCACGACGCCGGCGCATCCGGCCATTCCCGATGACGCCCTGCGAGGCCGCCGTTGCGCCGGCAGCGCAGGCCTCGCTGCAGCTCCGCCTGCTCGAACGCGACCTCGTCCCGGATGCGCTCATTCGCGCCGGCATCCGGCGGCTGCTGCGCGACCGGCTGCGGGAGGAGGACCGGGGCGGGCCCGAGGCGCAGCAGGCGCACTTGGCCGCGCTCATCGCGCGGCTGAAAGCGAGCCCGATCGCGATCAACACGGCCGATGCCAATGCGCAGCACTACGAGCTGCCGAGCGATTTCTTCGGGCTGGTCCTCGGGAAGCACCTGAAGTACTCGTGCTGTTACTACGACCTCTCTGGCGGCGGCGCCACGACCGTCCAGCGGGGCGGGCGCTCGCTAGACGAGGCCGAGGCGGCCATGCTCGATCTCACCTGCCGGCGCGCCCGGCTCGCCGACGGCGACCGCATCCTCGAACTCGGCTGCGGCTGGGGATCGCTGACTCTGTACATGGCGGAGCGCTTCCCAAGGTCCCGTATCACGGCCGTCTCGAACTCGCGCACGCAGCGGAGCTTCATCGCGTCCCGCGCGCGCAGCCGCGGGCTGACGAACGTCGAGGTCCTCACCTGCGATGCCAACGTGCTCGCCTTTGTGCCGGGAACGACGTTTGACCGGGCGGTATCGGTCGAGATGTTCGAGCACATGCGGAATTTCGAACTGCTGCTGGCCCGCATTGCGGGCTGGCTGCGGCCAGGCGGCACGCTGTTCGTGCACGTCTTCGCCCACCAGCGCTACGCCTATGCGTTCGAGGTGCGTGACGCCGACGACTGGATGGCGCGCTGGTTCTTCACGGGCGGGATCATGCCGAGCGATGGACTGCTCACCTGTTTCCAGCGGGATCTGAGGCTCGTCGAGCACTGGCGGGTCGACGGACGCCACTACCAGCGGACTGCGGAGGACTGGCTGCGCAACATGGACCGAAACGCGGCAGCGATCCGGCCGATTCTGTCGGCCACCTACGGCCCGGCACAGCTGACCCGCTGGTGGGTGCGGTGGCGCGTGTTCTTCATGGCCTGCGCCGAGCTGTGGGGCTACCGCGGCGGCCGCGAATGGCTGGTGTCTCACTACCTGTTCGAGAAGCCCAGCCCTGCGTAACGACAGAACTGCGAAGCCGCAACCTTCACCTCCTCGCCGGCGATGCCAGCGCCGCGCGGCGCCGGGCACCGACGGTTCCGGTGTAGAGCACCGTCTGCCGGCCGTGGAAAATTCGGCCGGGGGGTTGAGCGGCGAACGGATTGTGTCAGACTGCGGCGCCGCTCCGCTGCCGGGCCACCTCGATCAGTACGCGCCGCCACCATGCCGCAGACTTCCACTGCCTGGACCACGGCGAGCCGCGGCGCGCCCTCCCGCTTTGACCTGATCGCGCTGCTGCTGGTCATCGGCCTGCTGGCGTTCCTCGCCGCGGCAAGTCGCGGCGTGCTGGCCCCGCTCGCGACCATCCAGGCGAGTCCGGTGTCGCTGTCCCCGGCGCACCTGCCGGAGTACGCGGCGCGCACCACACTGCGAATGCTCGCGGCGATGGCGCTGTCGCTGCTGTTCACGTTCACCTATGCGACCTGGGCGGCCAAGAGCCCGCGCGCGAGCCGGATTCTGGTACCGCTGCTCGACGTGCTGCAATCGGTGCCGATCCTGGGTTTCATTTCCGTGACAGTGGTGTTCTTCCTGTCGCTCGCTCCCGGTCGGGTCCTCGGCGCCGAGTTCGCGGCGATCTTCGGCATCTTCACGAGCCAGGCGTGGAACATGGCGTTCAGCTTCTACCAGAGCCTGCGCACCGTTCCGGTGGAGCTCGAGGAGGCGGCTCGCAGCTTCCGGCTGTCTGCCTGGGCGCGGTTCTGGCGGCTCGAGGTACCGTTCGCGATGCCGCCGCTCGTGTGGAACATGATGATGTCAATGTCCGGCGGCTGGTTCTTCGTGGTCGCCTCCGAAGCCATCAGCGTCGGGTCGACGACCGTGACGCTGCCCGGCATGGGCGCCTACATCGCGCTCGCGATCGAGCACAAGAGCCTCGCGGCGGTCGGCTGGGCGATCGCCACGATGCTGGTCGTGATCGTGATCTACGACCAGCTGCTGTTCCGGCCGCTGGTGGCGTGGTCCGACCGCTTCCGCTTCGAGCAGGAGCCGGGCGCGATCCCGCCGCGGTCCTGGGTGCTCGAGGCGGTCGGCGGCTCGACTCTGGTTGCGCACGTGCTGCGCGCGCTGCGCCGCAGCTGGCGCAGGGTCGGGGCCGCATTCAAACCCCCGGCCGGGCTGCCGCATTTCGAGACCGCGGTGCACGCGCGGCGCCTCGACCGGCTGGCCACGGGCATCGTCGGCGCACTGCTCGCGCTGGCCGTCTGGGAAACGCTGAAGTTCCTGGCACCGGAACTGGGCTGGCGTGACATCGGGGAGCCCGTCGTGCTCGGCGGCATCACGATGCTCCGGGTATTCGTGCTGATCGCGCTCGCCAGCATCGTCTGGGTGCCGGTCGGCATGTGGATCGGGCTGCGTCCGGAAGTCGCGCGCATCGCGCAGCCGATTGCCCAGTTCATGGCGGCCTTTCCGACCAACCTGCTGTTCCCGATCGTCGTATTCGGAATCGTCAGCTGGCGGCTCAACCCGGACGTGTGGCTGAGCCCGCTGATGATCCTCGGCACCCAGTGGTACATCCTGTTCAACGTCATCGCAGGGGCCGCCGCGATGCCCGGCGAAATGCGCCTCGTCGCCCAGAATCTGCGGGTAGGCGGATGGCTGTGGTGGCGGCGGGTGGCCCTGCCGGCCGTGTTCCCGTTCTACGTCACCGGCGCCCTGACGGCCTCCGGCGGCTCCTGGAACGCGAGCATCGTCGCCGAGGTCGCGAGCTGGGGCGACCAGCACGTCGAGGCGATCGGCCTGGGCGCTTACATCGCCAACGCCACGACTGCAGGCGATTTCCATCGCATCGCGCTCGGCGTCGTGACGATGAGCCTCTATGTGCTGCTGATCAACCGCCTGTTGTGGCGCCCGCTTTATTATTATGCGGAACGCAAGTTCCGACTGAGCTGAGGACCATGAACGCCGGCCTGAAATCGACCAATGGATCGGCACTGCTCGACGTCGAGCACTGCCGCAAGACGTTCCCCCGCGGCGATGGTGGCCCGCTGCTGGTACTCGACGACGTGAACCTGACGGTTGCACCCGGCGAGATCGTCGGCCTGCTCGGTCGCTCGGGATCCGGTAAGTCGACGCTGCTGCGGATGATCGCGGGCCTCGCGCAGCCGACTGGCGGGAAGGTGCGCTACCTCGGACAAGTGGTCGAGGGGCCGGCCGCCGGGGTTGCGATGGTGTTTCAGAGCTTCGCGCTGTTTCCGTGGCTGACGGTATACGAAAACGTCGCCCTTGGGCTCGAAGCGCTGCACATCCCGCGCGACGAGATCCGCAGCCGCTCGCTCGCCGCGATTGACCTGATCGGTCTGGACGGCTTCGAGTCAGCCTATCCGCGCGAGCTCTCAGGAGGCATGCGCCAGCGCGTCGGCTTCGCGCGCGCACTGGTCGTGCACCCGAACATCCTGCTGATGGACGAGCCGTTCTCGGCACTCGACGTGCTGACGGCGGAGAATCTGCGCGGCGACTTCCTCGAGCTGTGGTCCAGCGGCAAGCTGCCGATCAAGGGCGTGGTGCTCGTGACGCACAACATCGAGGAGGCCGTGCAGATGTGCGACCGGATCCTCGTGTTCGCCACCAACCCCGGTCACGTCGTCACCAGTATCGACGTGATGATCCCGCGGCCCCGCGACCGGCTCGACCCGGCGTTTACGGCGCTGGTCGAGCGGATCTACGTGGAGATGACCGCCAAGCCGGGCCGCGGCACCGTCGTACGGGTGGAGCGGGCTCCAGGCGTCGGCATCGACACGGTGCTGCCGCGCGTATCCTCGAATCTGCTCTCCGGCCTGATCGAGACGGTCGCCGCACAGCCGTTCGCCGGCAAGGCGGACCTGCCGGAAATCGCCTCCGAGCTGCAGCTCGAAATCGACGAGCTGTTCCCGGTCGCCGAGTCGCTGCAGATGCTGCGGTTCGCGGAGGTCGAGGGCGGCGACCTGAAGCTCACCGCGGATGGCATCGCCTTCGCCGACGCCGACGGCGATGAGCGCAAGCGGAGCTTTGCGCGCCACCTGCTCGCCCACGTGCCGCTCGCCGCCCACATCCGCCGCGTGCTCGACGAGCGCGCCAGCCATAGCGCGCCGAAGAGCCGCTTTCTCGACGAGCTCGAGGATCACATGTCGCCGGAGTCCGCCGAGCAGACGCTGCGCGCCATCGTCAGCTGGGCGCGCTATGCCGAGGCCTTCGCCTACGACGACAAGGCGGGCATGTTCAGTCTCGAGAACCCGAGCTGAACCCCTCGCGCCGGCGATACCCGTGCGCTACCACAGCGCCAGCTGACCGCCGGCGCCGGTGGGGTTGAACTGCGCCAGATCGAGCGGCTCGGGATCCCCTTGCTCGAATCCGAGCCGACGCGCAGCCGTGGTGAAGCGGCGCGCGAGCAGCTCGGCGTAGGCGCCGCTGCCGCGCATCCGGTGGCCGAAGCGGGCATCGCTGTCGGCGCCGTCGCGCGTGCTGCGCACGAGGCTCATCACGCGGCCGGCCGCCAGCGGCCGATGCGCCGTGAGCCATTCGGTAAACAGCTCGCGAACCTCGAGCGGCAGGCGCAACAGGATCCAGCCGGCGCGGCGCGCGCCTGCGGCGGCCGCGGCCTCGAGGATCTCCTCGATCTCGTGGTCGGTCACCGCCGGGATCACCGGCGCGACCATCACGCCGGTCGGCACGCCCGCCGCCGCGAGCGCTGCGACCGCCCGCAGCCGTGCGGCCGCCGACGCCGCCCTCGGCTCGAGCGTGCGCTTCAGCTCGCGATCGAGCGTCGTGATGCTGACGAAGGCGCGCACGAGCTTCAGGCGAGCGAGCTCGCCGAGCAGGTCGAGGTCGCGCTCGATCAGCGCGCTCTTGGTCAGCACGGTGACCGGGTGACGGAACCTGAGGAGCGTCGCAAGGATCGATCGCGTGATCTTAAGGTCGCGCTCGATCGGCTGGTAAGGGTCGGTATTGGCACCGAGGTGAATGACGTCGGGCCGGTAACCGGGACGTGTCAGTTCCGCCTCGAGGAGCACCGCGGCATTCGGTTTGGCGTACAGGATCGTCTCGAAGTCGAGCCCCGGCGAGTGCTCGAGCCAGGCGTGCGACGGCCGCGCGTAGCAATAAATGCAACCGTGCTCGCATCCCCGGTAGGGGTTGATCGACTGGCGGAACGGAACGTCCGGCGAATCGTTGCGACTCACGATCGAGCGAGCTGGATCGATGCGGACGGTGGTCGCGGGATGACGCTCCGGCAGCGCCTCCTCCTCGAGGCAGACCGCGCCGGCGCCGGGTTCCGGCTCGTGCCCGGTTGAGAGGTAGCGCGATCGGCGGTTCGAGAGCGCGCCGCGGCCTTTAATGGGCGGGGCCATACTGTACGTATATCAGGGGTATCGCATTAGGTCCAGTAGGGGCAAGATTGGAGGATGACAGAGGTGCAACGACCGGTCGCGGGGCAGGATTACCCGGCGACCTGGAGCGAGTTTTCA
>Ga0209415_10002392_pt1 | contig 35131 bp, 31 predicted proteins | sample PeaSoiSIISIP2007_FD_187696 | JGI IMG/M metagenome (GOLD analysis project Ga0209415, IMG submission 187696) | Peat soil microbial communities from Weissenstadt, Germany - SII-SIP-2007 (SPAdes) (version 2) | ecosystem: Environmental > Terrestrial > Soil > Wetlands > Peat | place: Germany... | reverse complement strand
GCCGCGGCGGAGGGGGAGGAAGCGCAGGAGATCGCGGCGCCAGCGGCCTCGAAGCAGGGTGGGGCTCGACGGCCGCCGGACAGCGCGGCCGCGCCCGTCCAGCCGGCGCCGCCCGCGCAGCACATCGCCCAGGCCTGAAAGCCATGCAACTCAAGCCGCGTCGTACCGAGGAGCCCGAGATCAACGTCACCTCGCTGATCGACGTAGTGTTGCTGCTGGTGGTGTTCTTCATGCTGTCCTCGAATTTCTCGGCCGAAGGGCGGCTGCGCATCCGCCTGCCGCAAGCCAACGAGCAGGCAACGGACCGCGCCGCGGGCGAGGCGCTCGTGGTCACGGTCAGCGCCAGCGGCGCCTACCTGGTGAATGGCCGCGAACTGATCAATTCCGGGCCCGATACTCTGCGTGCAGCGGTCCTCAAGAGCACCGCCAACACCCCGCGCGCAACCTCGGCCACCATTCGCGCCGACGGCCGCGCGAGCCACCAGTCGGTAGTCACGGCGATGGACGTTCTGGCACATCTTGGCTTCACGCAGATGAACGTCGCCACACTCGCAGAGCCCGCAGCGGGTACACCTTGAATCGAGCCGCGGCAGGCAATATCGCCAGCGCCTCCAATATCGAACAGGCGGGCGGGGTATACCGCCGGCTGCTGCGCTATGCGCGCCCGTACACTGGAGTTTATCTGCTGGGCGTGATCGGCATGATGATGTATGCCGGCACGGATCTGCTGACCATCAACTTCACCAAGACCTATTTGCAGAATTCGATGGCGCTCGAGCGCAACCACCAACTGCTGCGGTGGCTGCCATTCTGGGTGCTCGGCATCTTTCTGTTCCGCGGCGCCGGCGACTATCTGGCCAACTACTTTCCGTTCTGGGTCGGACGTCAAGTCATCAAGGCCATCCGCACCGATCTGTTCGCGCATTATCTGCGGCTGCCCACCGCCATCTACGATCGCGAATCCTCCGGCACGATGCTCTCGCGGCTCACTTACAACGCCGAAACCGTGGCTGCCGCGACCACCGATTCGCTGACCGTGATCATCCGCGATTCACTCTCGATTGCCTTCAATATCGGGGCGCTGTTCTGGCTGAACTGGAAGCTGGCCATCTACGCATTGCTGGTTGCTCCGGCGATTGCCTGGCTGGTACGCAGCGTCAACGTCCGCTTTCGCCGTTATAGCGCGCGCATCCAGAATTCGATGGGAGATGTCACGCGCGTCGTCAAGGAGACGCTGGACGCGCACCGGGTCGTCAAAGTCTTCAATGCGCAGGATCACATCGCGCAGCTGTTCGAAAACGCCAACGAGCTCAATCGCCGCACCAACGTGCGGCTGTCCTCGGCCCGCTCGAGCAGCAACCCGACGGTGCAGATGATCGCAGCCGTCGGGCTGGCGTTCGTGTTGTACATCGCCAATCGGGAAATGGCCGCCGGAGTGCTCTCGGTGGCGAGCTTCATACCCTTTCTGATCGCTCTGTTCCAGGTCACACAGCCGCTCAAGCGAGTGCTGAACGTCTCCGGTCCCATGCAGCAGGGAATTGCGGCCGGTGCCAGCGTGTTCGCGGTGCTCGATAGCCCGACCGAGCCCGAGGGCGGTACGCAACCGCTCGCGCGCGCACGCGGGGATGTGGAGTTCCGTCACGTGAGCTTCGAATACGTCGTGGACAAGGGCGCGGTATTGCACGACGTGTCGCTGTCCGTTCCGGCCGGCGCCACGATCGCGATCGTCGGCCGCTCGGGCAGCGGCAAGTCGACGCTGGTGTCGCTGCTGCCGCGCTTCTACGACCCGACTGCCGGCAGCGTGCTGCTCGACGGCATCGACATCCGCGCCTATCGGCTGCACGATCTGCGGCGCCAGATCAGCCTGGTGAGCCAGGAGGTGGTGCTGTTTAATGACACCGTCCGCAACAACATCGTGTTCGGTGCCCGCGATATCAGCGACGCGCAGCTTCGGGCCGCGGCGCGTGCCGCCTTCGTGCTCGAGTTCGTCGAGCAGATGCCTCAGGGATTCGAGACGATGGTGGGCGATCGCGGTGTGCTGCTCTCCGGCGGTCAGCGCCAGCGCATCGCCATTGCGCGAGCGCTGCTGCGTGACACGCCGATCCTGATTCTCGACGAGGCCACCTCGGCGCTCGACACCGCGGCGGAGCGCCACATTCAGGCGGCGCTCGATCAACTGGTACGCAATCGCACGACGTTCGTGATTGCGCACCGTCTCTCGACCGTCGAGCGTGCCGATCGGATTCTAGTGATGCGCGACGGTGCGATCGTGGAGTACGGCGCGCATGCCGAGCTGCTGGCGCGCGGCGGAATTTATGCGGAGCTGCATCGCTTGCAGTTCAGCGCCTGAACGCCGTGCGCTCGCGACTGCAATCGATCTGGTATCGCCACGCGCGGCCGCCCCTGGTGCTGCGGCCGCTGTCGCGGGCGTTCGGGCTCGCGGTTCGCGCGCGGCGTGCCGCCTACGCGCGTGGCTGGCGGCACGCGCAGCGCCTCGAGCGCCCCGTGGTCGTGGTCGGCAACCTGAGCGTCGGCGGCAGCGGCAAGACACCGCTGGTGATCTGGCTGGTGGCGCAACTTCGCGCCGTCGGGTTTGCCTCTGGGATCGTGCTGCGCGGCTACGGCGGCGCCGCTGCCCGCGGCCGCGAGCCGCAGTTGGTCCAGCCTGACAGCGATCCGGCCGTGGTCGGTGATGAGGCGTTGTTGCTGCGACGGCGCACGGGTGAGCTGGTGGCGGTCGGGCGCGATCGCGTGCGCGCCGCGCGCCTGCTGATCGCGGCGGGCGTGAATGTCATCGTCGCCGACGATGGCTTGCAGCATCTGGCGCTGCCGCGGGATTTCGAAATCGGCGTGATCGACGGCGAGCGCGGGTTGGGCAACGGCTATCTGCTGCCCGCGGGACCCTTGCGCGAGCCGCGCGAGCGACTCGATTCCCTCGACGCCGTGGTGATCAATGGCGAGGGCCGCTTTTGGGCGCAGAGTGCCGCGGCGCGACGGCCAGGGGAGCGCCGCACGGAGGCAACGCCGGCGGCCGGCGCACCTGCCGCGAGCGCTGCCGGCCGGCCTTTCACCATGCGCCTGCGGGGCGAGCGGCTGATGCCGCTGACCGGCGCCGGGAAAGCCGTCGCGCTCTCGAGTTTCGCCGGACAGCGCGTGCATGCGCTCGCCGGTATCGGCCACCCTGAGCGGTTCTTCGCGCAGCTGCGCGCCGCCGGACTGGAACTTATCGAGCACGCCTTTCCGGACCATCATCGCTACCGCGCTCACGAACTGAGCTTCGGCGACGGCTTGCCGGTGCTGATGACCGAAAAGGATGCAGTAAAATGCCACGGCTTCGGCGGCCCCGCATACTGGTATCTGCCGGTCACGGCAAGCTTCGCCGATCCGGAGGCCGCTGCACTGCTCGGACGCTTGCGGCGCGCTCTGGAGCTCAAAGGCCGCGCTTGATTGCGGGAGATTGCTGTGGACGCACGACTGCTCGATATCCTGGCTTGCCCAATCTGCAAGGGTCCATTGCGGCATGAGCGCAAGCTGGATCTGCTGATCTGCCGCGGCGACCGGCTGGCCTTTCCGATTCGCGACGGCATACCGGTCATGCTCGAGGACGAGGCGCGCGTGCTCTCGCCGACCGATCCGTTGCTCGAGCACTAAAGGCGGCGCAAAACATGTTTCGCGTCGTCATTCCGGCGCGCTTTGGCTCGACGCGACTGCCGGGCAAGCCGCTGCTGCCGCTGGCGGGTAAACCCATGATCCAGTGGGTGTACGAACGAGCACGGCGCAGCGGCGCCGAGCAGGTCGTTGTCGCCACCGATGATGAGCGTATCGCGCAGCGCGTGCGCGAGCTCGGCGGCGAGGCAGTGCTCACGGCTGCGACGCACGCATCGGGTAGCGATCGTATCGCCGAAATTGTGCTCCGCGAGGGTTGGCGCGACAGCGACATCGTCGTGAACCTGCAGGGTGACGAGCCGCTCATGCCCGAGGCGTTGATCGATCAGGTCGCGGCGCTGCTCGCCGGTCACGCCAGCGCCGAGCTGACCACATTGAGCGTGCCATTGGATTCGGTGGCTTCGCTGCTCGATCCCAATGTGGTCAAAGTCGTCACCGATGCGCAGCAGCGCGCGCTGTATTTCAGCCGTGCGCCGATCCCGTGGTCACGCGAGGGTGCTCCGCACGGCCTCTCGAGCCAGCGCAGCTGCGCGCTCGCGCAGCGCCATCTGGGTCTGTACGCCTATCGCGTGGCGGCCCTGCTGCGATTGGCCGCGCTGCCGCCGAGCCCGCTCGAGCAGCTCGAAAAGCTCGAGCAGCTGCGAGCGCTTGAGCACGGCATGGACATGCGCGTGGCACACGCCGCCGTGGCGCCCGGTCCGGACGTCAATACCGCCGAGGATCTATCCGCCGTCGCCGCACTGCTGCAGGCCGGGCGCTGAGTGATCGGCGGCGGCTTGTGCGCGCCGTCGAACGCTCATTCAGTCCGATGCGAGTCGCCGCTCGGCTCGGATGGTGCCGGCGGCGCTGACGACCAGACGACCGATGGCCTCGGTTCTCCCGGCGGCGGGGGAGGAGCAGTGCGCTCCGCGCCCTCGCCCGAGCCCGTGGGTGCGCCGCCATGGCTGGCGCTCTCGGCCGCGGGAGCGTAGCCGCCCCCCGGAGCGCGGGCCTGCCCGCCATTCGATGCACCGACCTGCGAATCATGCTCGGCTTGCGCCGGGCCCCAGCCATAGCTTGAAGGCAGGGCGGCGCCCCCACCCTCGGTCTGCCCCATGTCGCCCGCGCCCGGCGGTCCATTCGATGCCGGCCCGGCGTCGCGACTGGCGCCCCCGCCGCCGCCCCGGCGCCGGCGCCGCCCGCCACGACGCGAACGCCCGCTGCGTGGACGATCCAGTGCGCCTGGGCCGGCCGTCGAGGGCTGCTGGTCGGACGGCTCGGTCCTCGGCTCGCCCTCGAGGCTCTGTGGCACTGGCTCGACCTCACGACGCGGCCGCTCGCCGCGCCCGCCATCGCCGCGGCGCGGCTCGTCGCGCAGGCTCGCGTCGCGTCGCGGATGATCGCGCCGGGCCCCGTCGGGACGTCGATCAGGTCGCCGGTCGCGCCCGCGTGCGCTCTCACGGCGCGCGCCGCCACCGCCGCGGCGCGTATCACGACGCGGCTCGTTCGTCGCGTTGCCCGCGGTCTCGTTCGGTTGCGACGCGCCATTCTCTTCCGATGCGAACCAGCGCTTGACCCGATCCCAGAAGCCGCCGCTCTGCGACTCGTGCTCAGCGGCCGCACTCGGCTCCGCTACGGTCGGGATGGGCGCCAGGGGCGCCGCCGTCTTGGGCAGCAATGCCGCCACTGCGGGCGGCTCGCTGGGTCGTCGCTCCCGTTCGAGGACCGGATCGACGCTGCTCGGCGCCGCGGGAATCTGATAGCTGCTCTGGTTGTTCTCGGGCAGTTGCGATTCATCGTCGCGCACGCGGCGAATGGAATATTCCGGCGTCTGGATGTGCGGGTTCGGCACCAATACCAGCTGCGCGTGGCCCTTATCCTCGAGGGCACGCAGGGCCTCGCGCTTCTCATTGATGAGGTAGGTGGCCACATCCACCGGCAGCTGCACGATGATGCGTGCCGTGCGCTCCTTGCGCGCATCCTCGCTGATCAGGCGCAGAATCGACAGCGCCATGGACTCGACGCTGCGGATATTGCCGATGCCATTGCAGCGCGGGCACACCAGGTGGCTGGACTCCCCGAGGCTCGGCCGCAGCCGCTGGCGCGACATTTCCAGTAGGCCGAAGCGCGACAGACGTCCGATCTGAATGCGTGCGCGGTCCATTTTCATCGCATCGCGCAGCCGGTCTTCGACATCGCGCTGGTTCTTGGTCGACTCCATATCGATGAAGTCGATGACGATCAGACCGCCGATGTCGCGAATGCGCAGTTGCCGCGCGATCTCCTCGGCGGCTTCCAGATTGGTGTTGCAGGCGGTGGTCTCGATATCGCCGCCGCGCGTGGCGCGTGCGGAGTTGATGTCAATCGATACCAGCGCTTCGCTGTAGTCGATCACAAGGCTGCCGCCCGAGGGCAGCTGTACCTTGTGGGCATAAGCCGATTCGATCTGACTCTCGATCTGATAGCGCGTGAACAGTGCGATATCGTCGCTATAGAGCTTGAGCTTGCGGTGCGCCTCATTGGGCATGAAGCGCTGCATGTACTCCTGCGCCTTCTGAAAGGCGCTTTCATCGTCGACCAGGATCTCGCCGATATCGTCGGTCAGATAGTCGCGCAGCGCGCGCGTGACTGCGTCGCTCTCCTGATAGACCAGAAACGGCGCGCCTCGGCTCTGAGCCGCCTGCGCGATCGCCTCCCATTGGGTCTTGAGATTGTCGAGGTCCCATTGCAGCTCTGCGGCCGTGCGCCCGACGCCTGCGGTGCGCACGATCGCACCCATGCTTTCGGGCACGACCAGCTGATTCATGATTTCACGCATCTGGTCGCGCTCTTCGCCTTCGATGCGGCGCGAGACCCCGCCGGCGCGCGGATTGTTGGGCATGAGCACCAGGAAGCGACCGGCCAGACTGATGAACGTGGTTAGCGCGGCGCCCTTATTGCCGCGTTCCTCTTTTTCGACCTGGACCAGCAGTTCCTGGCCCTCGGTCACGAGTTCGCGGATGTTGAGCCGGCCAGCCTGGGGCTGAGCACGGAAATACTCGCGGGAGATTTCCTTGAGCGGTAGGAACCCGTGCCGTTGCGCCCCGTAATCGACGAACGCCGCTTCGAGCGAGGGCTCGACCCGGGAAATGCGCGCTTTGTAAATATTGGCTTTTTTCTGTTCTCTTGACGGTATCTCGATGCTCAGGTCATAGAGCTTCTGTCCATCTACCATGGCGACTCGCAGTTCTTCCTGCTGCGTCGCGTTGACTAACATTCTTTTCATTTGCCTCTGCCAAAAATGAATGAGAGGCCTTCGGACTCGGAGCGTGCACTTGTGGGGGCAGGCTCGTGAAGCCGCCTCGGGCAGGGGAGAGCTCAAAGATGGTTTGGCGCGTTGCTTGGGTCATCGACTCTGTATCATTGACTTATCTGGCCGCCAAGGTCGGCGGCGCGCCGGAAATCTCTTGAGATCCACTGACCGGCGGCGCGCTCGTGGGCTCGAACTTTCGGAGGAGCAACATTGGCGAGCGCGGACCGGATCGGCCGACTCATGCGCGATGGCCTCGATATCGAGGGCCAACTACTATGCGGCGCCGAGGCCGCAGTCTTATTGCTACGGCGCCGGACCCAAATCTTTGAAATGGAGCGGTCGGCCTTGAGCAACGGCCCGATTATAGCCACAGACGTTACTGGAAACAAACACTTAACCTCCACCGTGTGACGGGAGTTGGATTTGTCCGAGACCGAACAGCCGGCCGCCGCAGTGCCCAAGAGCACCGTGCGCCATGTGCAGATCGATGCCGAGACGGCAGGGCAGAGGCTCGATAAGTTGCTCGGACAGCTGCTGCTCGGCGTGCCGCGCAGCCGCATATTCCGGCTGATCCGGCGCGGCGAGGTGCGTGTGAACGGCCGGCGGGCCGGGCCGGAGCAGCGCCTGACGGCCGGCGATCGGGTGCGCGTGCCGCCGGTACGCGAGATGGCGGCCGACGCGCCACGGCGCGTGCCGGCAGCGCTGATCCAGGCTGTGGAGGCGGCGATTATTCATGAGGACGAGCGGCTGCTGGTGCTCGACAAGCCGTCGGGGCTCGCGGTGCACGGCGGCAGCGGCCTGTCCTTCGGCGTCATCGAGGCGCTGCGTGCATCCCGGCCGACCGAGACGCTCGAGCTTGCCCACCGGCTCGATCGCGATACCAGCGGCTGCCTGATCGTCGCACGGCGCGGCGCGGCGCTGCGCGTGCTGCATGCGCTGCTGCGCGAGGGCTCGGTGCAGAAAAGCTATCTGGCGCTGCTCGCCGGCCGCTGGAAGCTCGGCCATACGAGCATCGAGGCGCCGCTGCGAACCGACCTGCGCGTAGGCGGAGAGCGCACGGTCAAAGTGGACTCGCAGGGCAAGGCTGCGCGCACGGAATTCAAACTGATCGAGCACTATGGCACCAGAGCATCGCTCGTCGAGGCGACCCTCCACAGCGGCCGCACCCACCAGATTCGCGTGCATGCGGCCTATTGCGGTCATCCGGTGCTGGGCGATCAAAAATACGGCACCGAGGCTGCCAATGGCGCGCTGGCAGCGCTCGGGCTGCAGCGCATGTTCCTGCACGCCCACAGCCTCGCGTTTTCCTGGCCGGACGGCACTGCGCAGAGCTTCAGTGCGCCGCTGCCTGCCGAATTGCGCGCCGTGCTGGATCGTTTGGCGAGCGGCCGCAGCCGGCAGCCTCGCCAGCACGTTCAGGGAAGCTCGTAGTCCAGTTGGCGCAAGGCCCGGCCGACCGCAATCAGCGGCAGTCCGATCAATGCAGTCGGGTCCTCGCTGACCACGCGTGCCAGCAAGCTGATGCCGAACCCTTCGCTGCAAAACCCGCCCGCGCAATCGAATGGCTGCTCAGCCGCCACGTAGCGTTCGATTTCTGCGCCGCTCAGCGCCCGGAAATAGGCGGTCGTGGTATCGACGAATTGAATGTTTGCGCCGCTCGCACGCTGCAGAACCGCCACCGCGGTGTAAAAGGTCGCGGCCGATGCGGACAGCCACTGCAGCTGCGCGCGGCAGCGCTCGGCACTGCCCGGTTTGTCGAGCAGCTCGCCTTTGCAGACCGCCACTTGGTCGCTGCCGATCACCGTGGCATCGCATCGTCGCTGACTCACGGCCGTGGCCTTGGCGAGTGCCAGGCGCTGCGCGCGCTCGAGTGGGGTTTCCAGCGCCAGCGTCGATTCATCGACATTCGGGGCAAGCACGTCAAAGCTAAGCCGCAGCCGATGCAGCAGCTGCCGTCGATACGGCGAGGTCGAAGCCAGTATCAGCGGCGCTAGCGGCATGGATGGCCGAAAAACCTAAAGCCACCCAAATAATCGCTCAAAGGCTTGAAAGTCTTGATAGTTTTGACTTGTATCAACACTGAAACTATTATACGCGCCCCATGTCGGGCGGCGCTTTGAAGCTACGCGACCTCAGGAAGCTGGCCGAGACGCGAGCGGCCTTCGAGTTCGAGTTACCGGTGACGGAACTGCCGGGACTTCCGCGTGAGCTCTCGGCCGGGGATGGCCGAGTGCAGGTACAACTGCGCTTCGGCCGCGAACAGGGATTTGCGGTTGCCGATGTCGAGGTGCGTGCCTCGCTGCAGCTGGTCTGCCAGCGCTGCCTCGGGCCTCTGCCGCTGGCAGTGCGGGCGCGCTCGCCGGTGCTGGTGGTGGAATCCGAGCGCGCGGCGGACGAGGCCCCTGCAGGCTGGGAGACGTTTCTGGCGCCTGAGGGGCGGCTGAGTCTGGCGGCGCTTGCGGCCGAGGAACTCCTGCTGGCTGTGCCGATCGTGCCACTGCATGGTGCGGATGCGTCGTGCGTGCCAGCGGCAGCGATTGGCCAAACCCCGGCGGAGCAGCCGGGGAGGGCGAAGGATCCCGCGACCGTGAGACCGTTCGCCGATTTGCGGGCGCTGCTCGAGCGCGGTGGGAAAGCGACGGATTAACAGGATTTGTTCGAGGAGTCGGGATCATGGCAGTACAGAAGAGCCGCAAAACGCCGTCCAAGCGCGGCATGCACCGTTCGCACGATGGGTTGGCGACGCCGGCCTTGTCGGTCGATGCGCAGTCGGGCGAGCAACATGTGCGCCACTGCATTACGCCCGACGGGTTTTATCGCGGTCGGCGTGTCATCGAGAAGCAGACCGAAGCAGAGAGCCAGGAATAGCGCGGCGCTGCACATAGCAGTCCGGGCGTGTACTCCAGGATTGTCGGCACCGGTAGTTATCTGCCGGCGAAGGTTGTCACCAACTTCGATCTCGCGCAGCGCATGGATACCAGCGATGTCTGGATCCGCGAGCGCACCGGCATCGAGCGTCGCCACATCATTGGTGACAGCGAATCCAACGTCGACATGGCCGAGCACGCGGCACGCGCGGCGGTTGCGGCCGCCGGGCTCGAGCCCGGCGACATCGATCTGATCTCGTACGGGACCACGACACCGGACCTGGTGTTTCCAAATTGCGGCTGTCTGCTGCAGGCACGCTTGGGTTGTCGCGGTGCTCCGGCGTTCAGTCTCGAAGCGGCCTGCAGCGGCTTCATGTATGCGCTGGCGATGGCCGACAAGTTCGTGCGCAGCGGGGATTCCAAACGCGCGCTGGTGGTCGGTTCGGAGGTGCTCTCGCGCATCACCGATCAAAGCGACCGCAGCACCGCGATCCTGTTCGGTGACGGCGCGGGGGCGGTCGTGCTCACGCCCTCGGAGCAGCCTGGCATCATTTCCACGCACCTGCATGCCGATGGCACTTACCAGAATCTGCTGTACTGCACGGGCGGACCGGCGCGCGGACCGGCACCGGGCAACATGCCGGCCGGAAACTATGTACGCATGGCGGGCAGCGAAGTGTTCAAGCTGGCCGTGACTTTGCTGGGCCGCATCGTCGATGAGACGCTGGCGCTGAACCACCTGGATCGATCTGCGATCGACTGGCTGGTGCCCCATCAAGCGAATCTGCGCATCATCCAGGCGGTCGCGAGAAAGCTCGGGCTGCCCATGGAGCGCGTCATTGTCACGGTGCAGGAGCACGGTAATACATCGACCGCATCGGTACCGCTGGCGCTCGATGTCGGCGTGCGTGATGGGCGCATCAAACGCGGCGATCTGTTGTTGCTCGAGGCGCTCGGCGGCGGAGTGACCTGGGGCTCCGCGCTGCTGCGCTATTAGACGCAAGCTCGGGACCGCGACAATGGTGGCGATGGATCCGGTGGTAAAGCGCACCCCATCCGCCGTCTCGGCCGGCGCTCCACGCTGGAAGTGGCTGCCAGCCGTCGACAGCTGGAAATATCACCTGTTGCTCGGTGCGATCGGCATCCTGATCCTTGGGCCGCTCGGTGGTGTCACCGCTTCGTACATGAATTTTTCTCTGGGATTCTTCGTGGGCGGACAGGTGCTCGCGGGAATCCTCGGTTCGAGCATCACCTACGGTTACGGGGCCGAAGGCAAGCACGGCGCGAACTACATCCAAACGACCGCAGCCTCGGTCGCCGGCATGAGCGCCATGGCGGTCGTGATCCAGGCCATGGTCTGGATGGGCTTGCCGCAGCCGCCCACGCTGCACCTGGTGCTCTACATGCTGTGCATCGGCATGTACGGCGCCGGCGTCGGCATGCTCTACACGCCGGTGCTGGTGGACCGTCTCAACCTCGTCTATCCAAGCGGCCTTGCGGTCGCCAACATTCTGCGCGCGCTCACCGATCCGGAACTGCTCAGGCGTTCGGTCGTGACCTTGGGCGGCGGCATGCTGTCCGGTCTGGCCGCCGGCCTGGCCACGGCCAAAATTGCCTGGCTCGGCGCGACCGGCCTGTCGATGTCGACCGTGGGCGCGGGCATGGTCGTGGGAGCGCGCGTGGGCGTGCCGGCGCTCGTCGGCGGTCTGGTGGCGAAGGCACTGGTGCCGTATTTCGTGAGCATCGGCTGGCTGCAGCCGGGAGATCCGTTCCGCAAGATCACCTTTCTGATCGCGCTCGGCATGATTCTCGGCGCATCGGTGATTGACCTGTCTTTGATCTTCTGGGGCGTCGTACAGCGCGCGCGCAACGTGCGTCGGCAGGACACTCTGCAGGGTGTCGAGCCGTGGAAGCGAACTCAATTGTCTCGTCTGGTGATTTGGGTCATCTGCTGGGGCGCGGGCGTCGTCTGGGTGGGCACGCATCTGCTGTCGCAGCCGGCAGGCTACATCGTGTTCGCGCTGGCACTGGTATTCGTGTTTGCTCTGGTCAACGGCATCTCCCAGGGCCTGACCGATTGGAACCCGATCTCCTCGGCCTTCGTCGTGACCGTTTTGCTCATGGCGACGCTTGGTTTAAAGGACCCTTTGATCGGCCTGATGGCGGGGACCGCGCTGCTGGTCGCGATCAGCGTTGGCTCCGACATGCAGCAGGATCGCTCCACCGGGCGGCGCCTCGGGACCAACAGGACCTATCAGTTTCGCTATCAGGTCGCCGGCATCGTCATGGGTGCGATCAGCGCCGTGGTGTTTGCCAAGCTGTTCATGTCCGCTTACCCGGTACTGTTGCAGGACCAGACGGTCATGAGCGCCTCGGAGCAGCCCACGCAATGGACTTCGGCGATGACCTACAAGTTTGTGGGTGCGCTGCGCAGCCTGACCGATGCTAAGCCGTACCAGCGCACGGCGATCGTGGTCGGAATCGCCTTGGGCTTCGCCACCGAGCTGCTGCGCAGACTCGTTGCCGCCAGTGGTCGCTACCGCGCGTTGGTGCAGCAGGGCGGTATCGGCGGCGGCATCGATTTCACGATCTTTGCGGTGATCCTGCCCTCGCCCTACGCCTCGTCATTCGGCGGCTTCGTGAATCTGCCCACCGCCGCTTGGTTTGCGGCGGGCAGCCTTCTCGGCGAGGGTATCGAACGGGTACTTCTGCGGCACGGCAGGGCGCCGACCGGGCGGCTGCCGAGCGATATGAGTTTCACCTCGCTGGTGGGCGGTGGGCTCATCGCCGGCGATGCCATCGCGGCGCTCGGCATCGGCATCTATGGACTCATTGGCGCGCTGACCTCGTGAGGCCAGCCGCCGCTCAACACATGCAGATGCGCGCTCTTCACGACGCGCGCGCACTAAAGAAAACGCCGCGCCCAACGCGGCGTTTCCCGATCCCAACTGCAGTAGGATTATTTCGAAACCGACTTCTTGAACATGCGGTCGAGCTTCTCGTTCGTCGCATCGACCGAGGACTGAGCCGCCTGAGCAGCAGACAGCGCCTGGTTGGCGGTGCTCTGCGCGCCGCTGGCAGCCTGCGACGCCTGGTTCGCAGCACTCTGGGCCGCGCTGGCCGAGCGCGCAGCCGAGTCGGCCGATGCCTTCGATGCCTCGACCTCTGTCTGCAGTTTGCTGACCTGCTGCTTGAGGCTGTCGATATCACCCTGAAGCGGCTTGAGGTCTGTGCAGCCGGCGAGCGCTACGACCGCAACGGCCGCGGCCAGCTTCACAACGTTACTCTTGTTCATTTGCAGTCCCCTTTAGACTTGACTGGATAAAACTTGCACTGGATAAAAACCATAAAACCGAATCGCGCGGAGCATTTCTGCCGCGGGGCGATTTTGCGGGTGCCAACTTGACCAAATTTAACCTATTAATGCAATAGGGAATCCGCAATCGACTGTCGGTGGAAACCGACAGCCACGGGCACATGGCATTCTGATTACAGAATCGCCGGCTGGGCATCGCGGCGCGATTGCGGCCGGGCCGCGTTTACTGTATATAATTACAGTATGTCCGATCTGACGGCGCGCCAAACCCGAGTACTGCGCTTCATTCAGCGCAGCCTCCTTGAGACCGGTATGCCGCCGACGCGAGCCGAGATTGCCGCTGAGTTGGGCTTCCGCTCCCCCAATGCCGCCGAAGAGCATCTGCGCACGCTGGCGCGCAAGGGCGTGATTCAGCTGCTGCCGGGCGCATCCCGCGGGATTCAATTGCAGGATACGCTGCGCGAGCAACTCGGTCTGCCGCTGATCGGCGCCGTGGCCGCCGGCCGCCCCATCCTGGCGGAAGAGAACATCGTCGAGCACCTGCAGATCGATCCGGGCGTGTTTCAGCCGCGGCCGCACTATCTGCTCAAGGTGGTCGGCATGAGCATGAAGGACGCCGGCATTCTGGATGGGGACCTCGTGGCCGTACACCGCACCAGTGAGGTGCGGCACCGTCAGATCGTGGTCGCGCGGCTTGAAAATGAGGTCACGATCAAGCGCTACCGTCAGGAGGGCAGCGTTGTCTGGCTGATGCCCGAGAACGCGGATTTCGAGCCCCTGCGCGTCGATCTCAAGCAGCAGGCGCTGTTGATCGAGGGAGTGGTCGTGGGGGTACTGCGTCGGGGGAGCACCCTACCGATCGCCAGTAGGGCGCCTGCGGGCAAACCCGGCGCCGGCAGGGCCGGATCAAGCAAGAACACGAGCTAGCGCTAGCGCCGGCGCACCTTGCCGTGGGCCGCATTCGAGGAGGGCGGCTCGTTGGCGAGCCCGATGTCATAATCCTCCAGATCGCTGATCAGCTCGGCGGTGCGCTTTTGTTCCAGCCGCTGCTCGAGGCGTCGCCAAGCCGGTTCGCCGACCTTGATGCTGCGGCGCTTGGCGAGCTCCATATCCTTGATTGCGCGGTCGAGGTCGAGATCGTCATCGCCTGCAACCTCGTCCGCGTCATCCTCTTCGTACTCGTCCGAATCCGGATTTCCAGCCATGGCTTCAGTCTTGCGTGGTTAGCCCTGTGTTGGTGCTCCAACTCGAGTCGCGCCGAAAATAATGCGAAACAAATGCCGATGCAACGGCCCAGTCAGCGAATTAGCTGGTTCATCTCAAAAATGGGTAACAGCATCGCAAATACGATGCCCATCACGAACAGCCCCATGCCGACGATCAGCACCGGCCCGAGCAGCCCGACCAGGGCCGCGAGCAGGCCCTCGAGCTCCCGCTCCTGATTGAGCGCGGCTCGCTCGAGCATGGCTTGCAGCTCCCCGCTCGACTCCCCGCTCGAGATCAGGTGAATCGTCATGGGCGGAAACAACCGGTTGGCGGCGAGCGAGCGGCCGATTGGGGCGCCCTCGCGCACCCGCGCCGCCGCCTCGCTGACGGCGTCGCGCATGGGCAGATTCGTCACCACCTCGCTGGCGATGCGCAGCGAATCGAGCACCGGCACGGCACTGGCCGTCAGAATGCTCAGCGTGCGGGTGAATCGCGCGGTGTTGACGCCGCGAACGATTCGCCCGATGACCGGCAGACGCAGCAGGGCGCGGTGATAGCGCAGGCGCGCGGCGCGCGCCTTGAGCGCACGCCATACCAGAAAGGCGGCCACGCCGATGGCGATCAAGAGCCACAGTCCGTAGTCGCGCAAAAAACTGCTCATGGCCACCAGCACCCGGGTTGCCAGCGGCAGCTTGGCGCGGTTGGCCTCGAATACCTCGACCACCTTTGGGACCACGTAGGTCAGCAGGATCGAGACGATCGAAAAGCACATGATCGTCAGCACGATCGGGTAGAGCATCGCGCCCATGACCTTCTGTCGCATCTGCTCACGCGACTCGGTGTAGTCCGCCAGGCGCTCGAGCACCGCATCGAGATGGCCGGAGTGCTCGCCGGCCGCCACCGTGGCGCGGTAGATCTCGGGAAACACGCTCGGAAAGTCGTTGAGCCCGGCGGCGAGCGTGTGGCCCTCGACCACCTTGGCGCGCACGCCGAGCACGATGCTTTGGATTCGCGGCTTCTCGGTCTGCTCGGAGACCGCCAGCAGCGCCTCTTCGAGCGGTAGTCCGGCGCGCACCAGGGTCGAGAGCTGGCGCGTCATCAGCGACAGGTCCGCCGCCGAGACGCCACGCCGCCAGCTGAAAGCCCCGCGGCGCGGCCGCCGCACAGCCTCGGCGGCAATCTCCTCGATGGTGACCGGCAGCAATTGGCGCTCGCGCAGCAGCGAGCGCACATGTCGCGCGGTATCGCCTTCGATGACGCCTTTGCGCGAGCGACCGGCCGTGTCGAGCGCGGTGTACTCAAATGCTCCCATCGACGGAGTCTAACCCGCGGGGCCTTCAGTCCTCGCGCGTCACGCGCAGGACCTCTTCGATGGTCGTCTCACCTTCGAGAACGCGCGCCAGCCCATCATCGCGGATCGATGGCGTGAATTTGCGCGCATAGCGCTCCAGATCGTGCTCGCCGACGCCGTCGTGGATCATGGTGCGCAGCGTATCGTCGATCAGAATCAGCTCGTAGATACCGGTTCGGCCGCGATAACCGCCGCCCGGATCGCGCCCCGGCCGATACAGCGTCGGCGAGGGATCATCGGGCTTGAGAGCGAGCAAGCGCCGCTCGTACTCGCCGGCCGTAAAAGCCTGGCGCGTTTCGGGATTGAGCACGCGCACCAGCCGCTGCGCCAGCACGCCCACCAGACTCGAGGACAGCAGGAAGGGCTCGATACCCATGTCGCGCAAACGCGTGAGCGCACCTGCCGCGGTGTTGGTGTGCAGCGTGGAGAGCACCAGATGCCCGGTCAAGCTCGCCTGTACGGCGATCTGCGCCGTCTCCAGGTCGCGGATCTCCCCGACCAGCACGACGTCAGGATCCTGGCGCAGGATCGCGCGCAGCCCGCGCGCAAAGGTCATCTCGACTTTGGTGTTGACCTGCGTCTGGCCGATGCCGTCGATGTAGTACTCGATCGGATCTTCGACCGTCATGATGTTGCGCGTGTTGTCGTTGAGCTGCTCAAGTGCGGCATACAGCGTGGTGGTCTTGCCCGAGCCGGTCGGGCCCGTGACCAGCAGAATGCCGTGCGGTTTGTGGATCAGATCATTGATCAGCCGTTGCGTGTGCTCGCCCATGCCGAGCGAATCGAGATCCAGGCGGCCGGCCTGCTTGTCGAGCAGGCGCAGCACCACACGCTCGCCGTGGCCGGAGGGAATGGTCGAGACGCGCACGTCAACCGCGCGGCCGGCGATGCGCAGGCTGATGCGCCCGTCCTGCGGCAAGCGCTTCTCGGCAATGTCGAGCTTCGACATGACCTTGATGCGCGAGACCACGAGCGGGGCGACACCGCGCTTGGATTGCAATACTTCGCGCAGGATGCCGTCGACGCGAAACCGCACCACCAGGCGGTTCTCAAAGGGTTCGACGTGGATGTCCGAGGCGTTCTCGCGGATGGCCTGCGTCAGCACCGCATTGATCAGCCGGATGATCGGCGCGTCGTCATCGCTCTCGAGCAGATCGGCCTGCTCGGGCAATTCCTGCGCCAGATGGGCCAGATCGGTGCTCTCGTCGAGCCCGATCTGCATCGATTCGCCACCGCCCTCGTAGGTCTTGCGCAGCAGGTCATCGAACACCTCGCTCTCGACGCCCGTGAGTTTCAATGGCAGCTGCAGGTAGCGGCGCGCTTCGGCCAGCGCCATCGGCGAGGCCGGGATGCGATAGACGCATTCGGCAACCCCGTCCTCGACGCTGCGTACCAGCACGCCATGGCGGCGCGCAAAGGTAAACGGCAGCCGCGTATCGCTCTGCAGCCGCTCGGGCATTTTCTCGGCCACCTCGCTCACGGCTTCACTCCAGCCGGTGGGCTCGAATCCGTGCCCGCGGGCGCTGTGGCGGGCGGACTCGGAGCCAGCGGGGTATCGGAGGCGCTCGGCGGCGCCTTGGTCGAATTGCCCTTGTCCGCCTTCGCGTCAGGCGGGCCAATGTCGCCGGCGCCGAGCACGCCGCTCCGGGTTTCGCCGTTATGGATCTCCGGCATCACATCCGCCGGCTGGAATGGCAGCAGCGGCAGCTTGGTGTCCTGGTCCTTGTTGAGCCGGCGCTGCTCATCGCGCAAGTAGTTGTACTTCGCATCGGTCTCGATGGCCGCCTGCCGGTCATCGCGCAGGATGTGTGGCTGCAGAAAGATCAGAAAATCCGACTTGCTCTTGGAGGTATTGCGGGCGCGGAACAGCTCGCCGAGGAGCGGAATACGTCCGAGCAGCGGCACGGAGCTCTCGCTGTTGGAGACGTTGTCCTGAATCAGACCGCCGAGCACCAGTGTGTTGCCGTCCTTGATCAGCACGCTGGTGGTGATCACGTTCTTATTGGTGATCAGATCGACCGCGCCCGCGGTGGCGCCGGCGAGGCTTGAGCTCTCGATCTGCAGCTTGAGCAGCACCGCCTCGCCTTCATTGATGGTCGGCGTCACGGTCAGGATGGTGCCGACCTCCTCGCGCTCGATCGTCTGGAACGCACTGCCGGTGCCGTTGGTGGTGCTGTATTGGCCGGTCAGGAACGGCACTTCCTGCGCGACTTCCATCTTTGCCTCCTGATTGTCGCGCGTGACGACCTGGGGGGTGGCGATGATGTTGGTACGCGTATCGCTCTGCAGCGCGCGCAAGATGGCCGCAAAATTCACGCCGCTGGCGGTGAGTTTGCCGATACCGATCGTGGTTCCGGTCGGCGGGTTGGATGCCAGATTGGCGGGGGTCGTTGCATCGTTGTATAGATCGATGATCGAGGAGCCGCCGATCGGCGCGATGAAGCCGCCGATGGCGGCGCCCGTGGCCGCTGCGTCCACCGCCCAGTTCACGCCGAGATCCGCGGTCTTGTCGACCGCCACGGAAACGATGATCGCCTGCACCAGCACCTGCGCGCGCCGGATGTCGAGCTTGTCGATGACCGCATTGACGGCGCGCAGCGTGCGCTGACCGGCCGTGATGACCAGCGAATTGGTGGCTTTGTCGGCCCAGATCGTCGCCGTGCCACCGGCCAGGGAGAGCGTGGCGGCGCCGCCGGCATTGGCGGCGGCGGCATTGGCCGCCGCGATATCGCTCGGCCTGGGCGTATTGCCCTGCGCATTGGGTTGCGGCTGCGTCGTGTTGCGCTCGAGCAGCTTGTTCATGGTGGAACTCGCGCCCGAGGTGCCGCTACCCGACAACTGCTCCTTGAGCCGGCCGGCCAGGTCCTCGGCATCAGAGTAGCGCAGATAGCGCACCTGCGTGGTCGTGCCGGTGTCAATCGGCGTATCCAGGTGCGTTACCAGCGTCCTGATCCGCAGCCGCAGGTTGGAATCGCCGCTCACGAGTATGCTGTTCGAGCGATCGTCGGCGACCACTTTGACGCCGGTGGCCGCTTCGCCGGTCTGCGCCAACAGCGTGGTCAGCACGCGTGCCGTATCGGCGGCGGTCGCACTCTGCAACGGAATCACATCGATGTCGGCGCTACCGACCTGATCGATGCGCGCGATGATGCGCATCATTCGGTTCACGTTGCTGGCGCGATCCGACAGGATCAGGATGTTCGCGCCAGTGACCGCCGATAGCTGCGCGTTTTGCGGCATCAGCGGCCGCAGCACCGGCACCAGCTGCGAGGCGTTGATGTTCTGCACCGCCAGCACCTGCGTGACCATCTCATCGGAGCTCGAGCTCACGTGATCGGGCAGGTCGTTGGCCGCGTATTGACGCATGTTGGCGTCCGGCACGATCTTGATGATGTTACCGGCCGGCACGGCCACGAAGCCGTGCACCTGCAGGATGGCCAGAAACGCCTGATAAAACTGATCCGGCGTCATCGGCGTCGAAGACAGCATGGTGACCTGCGCGCGCACGCGCGGATCGACGATGAAGTTCTTGCCGGTCGCCATGCTGACGGCTTCAATGATCTGCGTGATGTCCGCGTCCTTGAAGTTCGGCGTGATGCGTTGCGTGCTCGGCTGCTGCGCGAGCGCCAGTGCGCTCAAGGCGAGCACTGCCAGCGCGACTGCCATGCGGCGCCGCAGTGCAGTCGCTGAGCCGATCGAGGTGCTGTCGGACATTACGGTTCGCTTCCTGTCATCGTTTCGGGCCGCTGAGCCGAGCGCTAGCGCGCGCTGCTGGCGGGGTCGTTGGCTGCGGGCGCTGCATCGCCCGGGGGCGGGCTGCCATTCGCCGCCTGGCCCGGCGGCGGCGCGCTCGGTGCGCCCGGTGTATTGCCCCCGCCGAAGCGGCCGCGCATCGGCCCCGCCATCGCGCCCGGCGACTGCTCGGCGCCGGCCGTGCCCACGTTAGTGTCGGTGGCGGCACCGTCCGTGTCGGTGCTCAGGTTCGCAAGATTGAGGTTTACTTCCTGTGACTGGCCGTTGCGCGACACCGTGATCGTGGCGCTCGCCGAGGAGGACAAGGTTTGCAGCACCTCCATGGCCCGCGCGGCATCATCGAGCGAAGTGCCGTTGACCGCCAGTATCAGGTCTCCGGACCGCAGTCCGAGCTGGCTGAAGGCGCTCGCACCATGGCTGCCACCCGGAAAGATACGGTAGCCGGTGAGCTTGCCCTGCGAGTAGACCGGCTGCACGCGCACCAGGCCGGCCAGCACCGTCGCATTGTCGCGCAAGGCGCCCGCCGGTGCAGCCGACTGCGGCGGCGTCAGCGGCATGGCAGGCCCGCCGGCTTTGGCGGTCGTACGCGGCAACATCAGGGTTTCCAGCCGGCCATTGCGCTCGAGCAGCACGCGATCACCATACACGGAACTCAGTCGCGCGCCGCCGGAGATCATCGCGCCGACCGCGAACAGCTTGGCGGCCGCAGCCGTCTCGCCGATGATGGCCTGGCCCTTGGCCGGGTCCTTGTCCGCGATCACGCCCGCGAGGATCAGCGGCATCGTGGTCTGCGGTGCCGCGCTGCCCGGCTGCGCGCCGGCGCTACCGAACAGATGCGCATTGACGATCGTCGCGAGCTCAAGCGTCGGATTGACCGGCCCCTTGAGCGGCACTGGCCGCGCACTCGCAGAACCCGCGGCCGGCAGCGCTGTCACGCTCAAAGCCCGCGTCAGGATCAGCGCACAGTCGATCGCGACTGCGATGAGCAACACCCCGACCACCAGTTGTGTGGCGCGCTGCGTGAGCAATCGCGACCACCCCGGTCCGGACTTTAGTTCTTCGTACCAAGTAGCTGCGCTCACTGCAATACGGCTCTCCCAGGGAGCGACTGGACAGGGCATGATAAGGCGCGGTCGATGGCGCTCTCAAGTATTTGTTTCGGCTAAATTCTTTTAGCTTCTTACGTCGCCCTTTGCCGACACCGTGCCGCCCGGTTGTGGACATATACCGGCGCCACGCAGTGGATTAGACTTCCGTCACGGAAGTGTTGCAGCGGCACTGCGATTTTTTGGCGGGGCAGCTTGGGCGTGACGGAACACAAAGAATCAAATCGCCCCGACAGCGGCGTCGTCGTCGAAGAGGCACCGCCGGAAACCGCGCAGCCGCCGCTGTACCAGGTCGTGCTGCTGAACGACGACTACACCCCGATGGAATTCGTGGTGGAGGTGCTGGAGCGCTTCTTCGCCATGGACCGGCAAACGGCAACCCGGGTGATGCTCGAAGTGCATACTCGGGGCAAAGGAGTCTGCGGGGTCTTTACATACGAAATCGCGGAGACCAAAGTGTCACAGGTGACCAGTTACTCGCGCGAGCATCAGCATCCCTTGCTGTGCACGCTCGAGGAGGCCTGAATCGTCCGCCGGAGAGATGGAGTGTTGTCGAGCGAACTGGAGTTTTGTCTAAATCAGGCGTTTCATCAGGCGCGTAGCGCGCGTCATGAATTCCTCACGGTCGAGCATCTGCTGCTGGCGATTCTCGATGCGCCCAAGGTGCGCGAAGTGCTCGAAGGCTGCGGTGCCGACCTCGAGCGACTCGGCGCCGATCTCAAGCAGCACGTCGAGACCAATACCCCGCGCCTGGCTCTGAGCGAGGAGCGCGAAGTACAGCCGACGCTGGGCTTCCAGCGCGTGCTGCAGCGCGCGGTGTTTCACGTGCAGTCGAGCGGCAAGAAAGAAGTCGGCGTGGTCAACGTGCTGGTGGCGATCTTCAGCGAGAAGCAGAGCCATGCGGTGTTCCTGCTGGCGCGCGCCCAGGTGACGCGGCTGGATGTCGTGAACTTCATATCGCACGGGCTGTCTCGCACCGGCGAGCCGAAAGCCGAGAAGGAGCGCGACGATGCCGCCATCGAAGGCGAGCGCGACAGCGAATCGGGTAGCGCGCTCGAGAAGTTCGCCATCAATCTCAACGCCCAGGCCCAGGAGGGACGGATCGATCCGCTGATCGGGCGCAAGCTCGAGGTCGAGCGCACCATCGAGATCCTGTGCCGCCGGCGCAAGAACAACCCGCTGTACGTCGGGGAGGCAGGGGTCGGGAAAACCGCGATCGCCGAGGGGCTGGCGCGGCTGATCGTGGAGGGGCGTGTCCCCGAGGTGCTCGCCGACAGTACTATCTACGCGCTGGACATGGGGGCGCTGATCGCCGGTACCAAGTATCGCGGTGACTTCGAAAAGCGCCTCAAATCGGTCATTACGGAGCTCAAAAAGCAGCCCGGGGCGATTCTGTTCATCGATGAGATTCACACCGTCATCGGCGCCGGCGCCGCTTCCGGCGGCGTCATGGATGCCTCGAATCTCATCAAGCCGGTGCTCGCCAACGGCGAGATCCGCTGCATCGGCTCGACGACCTACCAGGAATATCGGGGCATATTCGAGAAGGACCACGCGTTGGCGCGGCGCTTTCAGAAGATCGACGTCGCCGAACCGTCGGTAGCCGAGACGGTCGAGATCCTGCTCGGGCTGAAGCCGAAGTTCGAGGAGCACCATGGCGTTGAGTATTCCAACGATGCTTTGCGTGCCGCGGCCGAGCTGGCCGACCGGCACATCAACGAACGGCATCTGCCCGACAAGGCCATCGATGTGGTCGATGAGGCCGGGGCGCGCCTGCGGCTGCGCTCGGCCGCAGAGCGTGAGGGGCGCGTCGAGGTCTCGCACATCGAGGACGTCGTGGCGCGCATGGCGCGCATTCCGGCCAAGCACGTGTCCGCTTCGGACCGCGATCTGCTCAAGAACCTCGAACGCAATCTCAAGCTGGTTATTTTTGGCCAGAATCAGGCCATCGAAACCCTCGGCTCGGCGATCAAAATGGCGCGCTCGGGGCTGGGCGATCAGCGTAAGCCCGTCGGCAGTCTGCTGTTCGCCGGCCCGACTGGCGTCGGCAAGACCGAGGTCACGCGCCAGCTCGCCCTGGCGTTAGGCATTGAATTCATTCGCTTCGACATGTCCGAGTACATGGAGCGGCATACGGTTTCGCGGCTGATCGGAGCGCCGCCGGGGTACGTTGGCTTCGATCAGGGTGGGCTGTTGACCGAAGCGATTGCGAAACATCCGCATTGCGTGCTGCTGCTCGATGAGATCGAAAAGGCACACCCCGACGTCTTCAACCTGCTGCTGCAGGTCATGGATCACGGCACGCTGACCGACAACAACGGCCGCAAGGCCGATTTCCGCCATGTGATCATCGTCATGACGACCAATGCCGGTGCGCAGGAAATGAGCCGCCCGTCGATCGGCTTCACCACCGCGGATAACGCCACCGACGGCATCGAGGCCGTACGGCGGCTGTTCTCGCCGGAGTTCCGCAACCGGCTCGATGCCATCATCCAATTCGCGCCGCTCGATGCATCGACCATCGAACGCGTGGTCGACAAGCTGCTGATCGAAGTCGAGGCGCAGCTCGAGCCCAAGGGCGTCGTCTTGAACATCGATGAGGCGGCACGGCGCTGGATCGCGCAGAAGGGCTATGACCCGAAGATGGGCGCGCGTCCAATGGCGCGCGTGATCCAAGAGCACATCAAGCGCCCGCTGGCCGAAGAGCTGCTGTTCGGCAAGCTCGTGGGCGGCGGTCAGGTCAGGGTCTCGGTGGCTGCCGATCAGAGCGCTCTGGCGCTGGAATGCATTCCGGCATCGCAGCCTGAGGTCACGGCCTGAGCCGGTCCCGGCTGGGCGCTACGCCGCCCGGCGCGGCAGTCCCTGCTAGTGGCCTCGCTCGAGCTCAGCGGCCGCGGTAGACGATGCGGCCCTTGGACAGATCGTACGGCGTCATCTCGACCGTTACCTGATCGCCCGTGAGGATGCGGATGTAATTCTTGCGCATCTTGCCCGAGATGTGCGCGGTGACGACGTGGCCGTTCTTCAGCTGTACGCGGAAGGTCGTATTGGGCAAGGTCTCGATGACCTCACCTTCCATTTGTATGGCGTCTTCTTTGGGCATGCTGCGCTGCGCGGCCGTTGGGGCGCGAATTCTGCATAAAGGGACTCGGCAATGCAACGCGCGCGCTCAAGTGGCGCCGCGCGCGTCCGCCGCAACAATCGCCAGAAACTCGCTGCGCGGGATCGGTCGGCTGCCCAAGCTGCGCAGATGCGCCGAGGGCAGCTGGCAGTCGATGAGCTCGATTCCGAGCGCCTCGCTGCGCGACACCAGTCCCGCCAACGCTGCCTTGGAAGCATCCGCTTCGAGGCTGAACATCGATTCGCCGAAGAATACCCGGCCGAGGCGCACGCCGTAGAGGCCGCCGATGAGGGTTTCGTTGCGCCAGATCTCATAGCTGTGCGCGAAACCGCGTGCGTGCAACTGGCAATAGGCGGCTTTCATCTCCGGGGTGATCCAGGTGCCCGGGCTGCGGCTGCGCGGCGCGGCGCAGGCGCTGACCACGGCGCCGAACGCGCGGTCTTCGTGCAGCCTGAACCCGCGCTGTCGCAGCGCGCGACTGAGGCTTCGCGAGCGATGAAACTCGCGCGGCCAGAGCACTTCGCGAGGGTCGGGCGACCACCAGAGCACTGGCTGACCCGGTGAATACCAAGCAAAGATGCCGCGCGCGTAGGCGGCCATGAGCCGCTCAGGCTTCAAATCCCCGCCAGCCGCGAGCAGACCGGCCGGATCGCTCAAGGCTGCCTCATGCGGCGGAAAGCGGTCCGGTGGATCATCCGGTGCCAGCCAGGTGATCATCGCAGCGCCGTCATGGTGGGGGCTCCTTCGAGTCGATCTTGCGCAGCGATTCTCGGAAGGGCGCGTGCGCATCGGCATCACTGGCGTAGGCGTCGATCGCGCCGCCCTCGCGCTCGAGATAGGCGGCGATTGCACGCCGCAGCGGCGCATTGGCGATCCAGTGCGCCGACCAGGTCAGAGCCGGTTCAAAGCCGCGCGCGATCTTGTGCTCGCCCTGCGTGCCGGGCTCGAAGCGCTTGAGGCCGTGCTCGATGCAGTAGTCGATGCCCTGGTAGTAACAGGTCTCGAAGTGCAGGCTGTGGTAGTCGGCCTCCGATCCCCAATAGCGCCCATAGAGCGTATCGGCCGATCGAAAAAACACTGCCGCCGCCACCATCCTGCCGCCGCACTCGGCCAGCTTGACTAAAAAGGCCGGTCCCAGTGCGCGCGCCAGCTGGGCGAAACAGGCGCGGTTCAGGTACGGCGTATGTCCGTGGCGCATGAAGGTCAGGGCGTGAAAGTTGTAGACGCACTCGAGCAGGCGCTCATCCAGCTGCGTGCCGTCGAGTGTGCGGAATTCAATACCCTGCTCGAGCACGCGCCGGCGCTCACGGCGCGCCTTCTTGCGCTTTTCGGCGCAGAAGGCATCGAGAAAATCGGCAAAATCGCGGTAGCCGCGGTTGTGCCATTGGAAATGGCAGTCGCGCCGGAGCAGCCAGCCCGCATCGGCGCAGGCGCGGCGGCCCGCCTCGTCGAGAAACAGCGCATGCACCGAGGAGAGCCGCTCGGACTGCGCATGCTCGCGCATGCCCGACAGCAGCCGCGCCCGCAGGCCTTCGGGCGGCAGACCTGGCCGGCAGAGCAGCCGCGGACCGCTGGCCGGCGTAAAGGGTATGGCGCAGACCAACTTGGGAAAATAGTCGAGCCCGTATTGTTCGAACGCGCGCGCCCAGGCGAAGTCGAACACGAACTCGCCCCAAGAATGGCTCTTGCGGTACAGCGGAGCGGCGGCTGCCAGTCCCTGCTCGTCGAACAGCGCCAGATGCTGCGCCGTCCAGCCGCTGGCCGGGCTGGCGCAGCCGGTCTGCTCGAGCGCGTTCAGGAATTCATGTCGCAGGAATGGATGATCGGCGGCCAGCGTGTTCCACTGCCCGGCGGGGACGTCGCGGATGCTCGTGAGGGTCTGGCGCCGCACTAGGCCGCGTGGTGGTTGAGCTGCTCGAGGTAGCGATCCGCGTCGAGCGCCGCCATGCAGCCGGATCCGGCCGAAGTGATTGCCTGGCGATAGACGTGATCGGTCACGTCCCCGGCCGCGAACACGCCCGGCACGCTGGTGGCGGTCGCGAGCCCTTCGCTGCCGCCGCGCACGCGGATGTAGCCGCCGTGCATATCGAGCTGACCGCTGAAAAGCTGCGTATTGGGCGTGTGCCCGATGGCGATGAACACCCCGGTGACGTTGATCTGCTGCACCACATCGCTCGCGACCGCGCGCAGACGCAGGCCGCTGACGCCGGATGCATCGCCGATGATTTCCTCGACCGTGTGGTGCCAGATGAAACTCACCTTACCCTCGCGCTCGCGCTGCATGAGCCGGTCCTGCAAGATCTTCTCCGCCCGCAGCCGGTCGCGACGATGAATCAATACGACGTGCGCGGCCATATTCGACAGATACAGCGCCTCTTCGACCGCGGTGTTGCCGCCGCCGACCACGGCGACACGATGGCCGCGAAAGAAAAACCCGTCGCAGGTGGCGCAGGCCGAGACGCCGCGGCCGCGATAGCTCTCCTCGGACGGCAGTCCGAGATAACGCGCCGAGGCGCCGGTGGCAATGATCAACGCCTCGCAGCGGTAGCGCGCCCGATCCCCGTGCAGCTCGAACGGTCGCACCGCGAGATTCACCGTATGAATATGGTCGTTGACAATGTCGGTGGCAAATCGTTCGGCGTGCCGCCGCATGCGGTCCATGAGCCCCGGACCTTGCAGTCCTTCGACATCGCCGGGCCAATTGTCGACCTCGGTGGTGGTCATGAGTTGACCGCCTTGTTCCAGCCCCGTGATCAGCATCGGGTCGAGGTTGGCGCGCGCGGCATAGACTGCGGCTGTATAGCCGGCGGGACCCGAGCCGACGATGATCAGACGGCGGTGTGTCGGCGCACTCATGTAGGCTCCATCGCGCTGCAATCGCGCATGGTAAGTAAGCCCGACCTCAAGGCCAAGTCATATCCTTGAGCGAGGAGCGGTATCATGCGCAACATGGTCGAATCCAGCGTTCAAAGCCGACTCTCGCTGCGGGTATCTGCCGCCGTGGCGCGCGGACTGCGCGAGAGCAGCGCGATTGCGCTCGCAGGCCTGGCGCTGGTCGTGTGCATGGCGCTGCTGAGCTTCGACCCGCATGATCGCGGCTTTTCCTTTACCGGCAACGGCGGCCCGGTGCACAACCGCATCGGGCCCGTCGGCGCCTGGTTTGCCGACGCGCTGTACTTTCTTTTTGGCCGGCCCGCGTATCTGCTGCCTGCGATTCTCGGCGTGGCCTCGTGGCATGCGATGCGCGCACCGGCCGCGGCGGCTGGAGGTTCGCGTCTGAACCTGGCGGTGCGCGTGGCGGGGTTTCTGCTCATGTTGGTGGCGAGCTGCGCGCTGGCCGCGCTGCACTGGAGTGCAGGCACATTGCCGCAGGGCGCAGGCGGCGTCGTGGGCAGCGCCGCCGGCGGCGCGCTCGCCGCAGGTCTGAAGCTGCTCGGCGCGACGTTGCTGCTGTTGGCGGCATGGCTGGCCGGTGCTGCGGTGGCCTTCGGCGTGTCCTGGTTCGCGGTCATGGATCGCGTCGGCGCCTGGGCCTGGGCCGGGGTGCATTGGGCACGCGAGCGCTTTTTCACCGCCCGCGAAGTCAACAGCGGCCGCACCGCGCGACTCGAGCGCAAGGAGGCACTGCAGGCAGAACAAAAGCGCGCCGCCCCGCGCGTCGCGCCGCGCATCGAAGCCCCGGCGCCGGCTCCTCCGAAGAGCGAGCGAGCGGAGAAGGAGCGGCAGGTGCCGCTGTTCGATCCGCCGCAGGCCCGCGAGCTGCCCCCACTCGATCTGCTGGATGACCCCGGGCAGCACGAGCCGTCGTATTCGGCCGAGGCGCTCGAAGCGATGTCGCGTCTGGTGGAACTCAAGCTCAAGGACTTCGACGTCGAGGTCGAAGTGGTCGCCGTGCATCCGGGTCCCGTGGTCACGCGCTTCGAGATGCGTCCGGCGCCCGGCGTCAAAGCCAGTCAGATCACTGCCCTGTCGAAGGACCTTGCGCGTGCCCTATCCACCATCAGCGTGCGCGTGGTCGAGGTGATTCCTGGCAAATCGGTCATGGGGCTGGAAATTCCGAACGAGAAGCGCGAGATCGTGACTCTCGGCGAGATCATCCGCTCCAAGACCTATGAGAACGTGGCCTCGCCACTCGCTCTGGCGCTCGGCAAGGATATCGGCGGACTTGCGATGGTCGCGGATCTGGCGCGCATGCCGCATCTGCTGATTGCGGGAACGACCGGCTCGGGCAAGTCGGTGGCGATCAACGCCATGGTCTTGAGCCTGCTGTACAAATCTACCGCCGAGCACGTGCGGCTCATCATGATTGATCCGAAAATGCTCGAGCTGTCGGTGTACGAGGGCATTCCGCACCTGCTCTCGCCGGTGGTCACCGACATGAAGCAGGCAGCCAACGCGCTGCGCTGGTGCGTTGCCGAGATGGAACGGCGCTATCAGCTCATGGCGGCGCTCGGCGTGCGCAACATTGCCGGCTACAACCGGCGCGTCAAGGATGCGATCGCCGAACGCAAGCCGATCCGCGACCCGGTGCTACTACAGCGGGCGGCCAATGATCCGGGTATCGATCAAACGGCGATTCCCAATCTCGAACCGCTGCCGTTCGTGGTGGTGATCATCGATGAGCTAGCCGATCTCATGATGCTCGTCGGCAAGAAAGTCGAGGAACTGATTGCGCGGCTGGCACAGAAAGCGCGCGCCTCGGGCATCCACCTGGTGCTCGCGACGCAGCGGCCATCGGTGGACGTGATCACCGGGCTGATCAAGGCCAACATTCCCACACGCATCGCCTTTCAGGTCTCGGCCAAGGTCGATTCGCGCACCATACTAGACCAGATGGGTGCTGAATCGCTCCTGGGCCACGGGGACATGTTGTATCTGCCGCCGGGAACCTCGTTGCCGACGCGGGTGCATGGCGCCTTCGTTTCCGATCAGGAAGTGCATCGAGTGGTCGAGGCGCTCAAACGGGCGGCGGCGCCGAACTACATCGAGGATGTGCTGCGCGGTCCGGCAACACCCATCGCCGGTATCGCGGGCGAAGAGGACGAGTTCGGTGCGGTCGGCGCAGGCGATGCCGAGCAGGATCCCTTGTACGATGAGGCGGTGCGCATCGTCACGAGCGAGCGCAAGCCGTCGATCTCCTATGTTCAGCGGCGCCTGAAGATCGGCTACAACCGCGCGGCGCGCATGCTCGAAGCGATGGAGCAAGCGGGCATTGTCGGCCCGTTGCAGTCCAATGGCGCGCGCGAAGTGCTGGCACCGCCGGCGCCGGGGGAGTGATGGCGCGTATGCGCCGCATCCGTGCGGTGCTGGCTTGCACCGTCGCGCTCTGGGCTGCGCAGGCGACGCTGGCCGCAGCGCTCACCAATGCCAATGCCCTGGACCGTTTCCTGACCGGGCTCAACACTCTGAGTGCGCCGTTTACTCAAACCGTGACTGACAGCCACGGCGAGCCCATCGGCGCCGGCTCGGGCCGGCTATGGGTGCAGCGGCCGGGAAAGTTCCGCTGGGACTACGAGCCGCAGCAAGCCGCTGGCGCCTCGAGTGCCGGGCAGCGCGGGCAGCGCGGGCAGCTGCTGGTGGCCGACGGCAAGAATCTCTGGTTCTACGATCGCGAGCTCGAACAGGTCACCGTCAAGCCGGTGGAAGCCGCACTGTCCTCGACGCCGATCGTGCTGCTGTCCGGGTCGACCGCGCAGCTGCACGATGCCTTCGAGATCAGCGCCAGCGGCGCGCACGATGGACTGGAGTGGGTCGAGGTCAAGCCGCGCAGTGCCGAGGCCGATTTCACTCACGCCACGCTGGGCTTTGCCGCTGACCGCCTGACGCGCATGGTCGTGAACGACCGGCTCGGCCAGACCGTCGAGCTGGATTTCTCGCATGTCGAGCGCAACGCGCGCATCGATGCCGATGAGCTCAAGTTCCAGCCCCCGGCGGGGGTCGACGTCATTGGAACGCCGCAGAGCTGAGCCAAACCGATCATCACGAACCATGACGCGCCGCGATCCAACGCAACACTCACTGGTGCTCGATCAGCGCGCCAGGGACTTCCGGCCGCTCTCCGATCGCATGCGACCGCGGCGCTTGGAGGAGTTCGTCGGCCAATCGCATCTGCTCGCGCCAGGAAAGCCCTTGTATGAGGCGATTGCCGCCGGCCAGCTGCATTCAATGATCCTCTGGGGGCCACCTGGCACCGGCAAGACGACGCTCGCCCGCCTCATCGCCCAGCGCTCGCAGGCGCGCCTGATCGCCCTGTCGGCCGTGCAGGCGGGCATCAAGGATGTCCGCGAAGCGGTTGAGCAGGCGCGCCAGGCGGCCGCCGAGGGCGTCGCGACGGTGCTGTTCCTCGACGAAGTCCATCGCTTCAACAAAGCGCAGCAGGATGCATTCCTGCCGCACGTCGAGGATGGGACGCTGACTTTCATCGGTGCGACCACCGAAAATCCTTCATTCGAGATCGTGGGCGCACTGCTGTCGCGCGCTCGCGTTTACGTCCTGAAGTCCATGAGCATCGAGGAGCTGCGGCGACTGCTGCGCAGCGCGCTCGAGGACAGCGAACGCGGTCTGGGCGCGCAACACCTGAGCATCGAGGAGCCGGCGCTGGAGCTCATCGCCCACGCCGGCGATGGCGACGCGCGTCGCGCGCTCAATATGCTCGAGCTCGCCGCGGGGCTGGCCTCAGCTGCCGGCAGCAGCGTCATCACGCAGGCCGCGGCGCAGGAGATCGCGAGCGGCGGGCGGCGGCGCTTCGATAAGGGCGGCGAGTATTTCTACGATCAGATCTCGGCTCTGCACAAAGCGGTGCGCGGTACCGATCCGGACGCGGCACTCTACTGGCTCGCGCGCATGCTCGATGGCGGCTGCGATCCGCACTATTTGGCTCGTCGCATCACGCGCATGGCCAGCGAGGACATCGGTCTGGCCGATCCGCGGGCGCTGCAGCTCGCGCTGGATGCCTGGCAGAGCTACGAGCGCCTGGGCAGTCCGGAAGGCGAGCTCGCACTGGCTCAGGCGGTGGTTTATCTGGCGGTGGCCGCCAAGAGCAACGCGCTCTACACGGCGTGGGGGCAAGCACGCCAGGACGTCGAGGCCTTCGGCTCGCTCGAGGTGCCCTTGCGGTTGCGCAATGCGCCGACGCGACTCATGCAGGAGCTTGGCTACGGCAGCGGCTACCGCTATGCGCACGATGAGCCGCAGGCCTTCGCCGCCGGCGAGCGCTACTTTCCCGATGACATGCCGGATCGCCGCTATTATCATCCGGCGCCGCGTGGGCTCGAGCAGCGCATCGGCGAGGCGCTCGAGCGCTTGCGCGCGCGCGATGGCGCGCAATCCGCACCGCGCGGCGACAACGACCACATCGACGGGAAAGCATGATCGATCCGAAATTGCTGCGCTCGGCGCCCGAGGAAGTCGCGCACAATCTCGCCCGTCGCGGCTATCGCCTGGATGTGCTGGCGCTGCAGGCGCTCGAGGACAAGCGCCGGCACTGGCAGATCGAGAGTGATCGGCTGCGTGCCGCGCGCAACAGTCACGCCAAGGCCGTGGGGCAGGCGCGCGGGCGTGGCGAGGAAATCGCGCCGCTCACGCGCGCGGGCGAAGAGTTCGCAGAGCAGCTCACAATTGCCGATAACGAGCTGTTCCTGGTGCAGGCGGCGCTCGAGCGCTGGCAGCTCGAGCTGCCGAACCTGCTGCACGAGTCGGTGCCTGCCGGCAGTGATGAGACAGCAAACGTTGAGGTCGCTCGCCAAGGTACGCCGCGCGCATTTGAATTCGAGCCGCGCGACCACGTGGCGCTGGGCGAGGCACTCGGGCAGCTGGATTTCGAGGCCGCCGGCCGCATATCCGGCGCGCGATTCACCGTCATCCGCGGTGCGCTCGCGCGCCTGCAACGCGCGCTGGCCCAGTTCATGCTCGATCTGCACACGAGTGAGCACGGCTACACTGAAATTTATCCGCCGTACCTGGTCGCCGCGCCGGCGCTCATCGGCACCGGCCAGTTGCCGAAGTTCGAGCAGGATCTGTTTGCCGTGCGCGGCGAGCAGCCGTTCTACCTGATACCGACCGCCGAGGTGCCGTTGACCAATCTGGTGCGCGAGCAGATCGTCGAGGCGGCCTCGCTGCCGCTGAAGCTCGTGGCACATACGCCATGCTTCCGCTCCGAGGCGGGGGCCGCCGGCCGTGACACGCGTGGCATGATCCGGCAGCATCAATTCGACAAGGTCGAGCTGGTGCAGATTGTCCGTCCGGCGGATTCCTATGCCGCGCTGGAAGCGTTGCGCGGCCACGCCGAGCAGGTGCTGCAGCGGCTCGAATTGCCCTATCGGACCGTGCTTCTCTGCGGCGGCGACGTCGGCTTTGCGAGCGCCAAAACCTACGATCTGGAAGTCTGGCTGCCATCGCAGGGCAAGTACCGCGAGATCTCCTCCTGCAGCAACTGCGAGGCGTTCCAAGCCCGTCGCATGCAGGCGCGCTGGCGCAATCCGGAAAGCGGCAGACCCGAACCGCTGCACACCCTCAATGGATCGGGAGTGGCCGTCGGCCGCGCGTTGGTCGCGGTGCTCGAGAACTATCAGAACGAGGACGGCAGCATCCGCGTACCCGCGGTGCTGTTGCCCTATATGGGCGGCGTTGCGCGCATTGGCGCTCGCTAACTCCGCAGCGCGCTGCTAGACGGCGATCAGCATGCCGACCACCGCAGCGCTCATGCAGGTGGCCGCGGTGCCCGAGAACAGCGAGCGCAGCCCCAAGCTCGCGACTTCCGAACGGCGCTCGGGAATCATCGCTCCCATGCCGCCGATGATGATGCCGACACTGCCCAGATTGGCGAAGCCGCAGAGCGCGGTGATCAGCATGAGCTGCGAGCGCGGACTGAGACTGCCCGGCGGCAGCTGCGCCAGATTCAAATACGCCACCAGCTCGTTGAGTACCGTCTTGGTGCCCATCAATTGACCGGCGGTGAGCGCCTGCGACCAGGGTAAGCCAATCAGCCACATGAGCGGTGCGAACAGCAGTCCGAGACCTCGCTGCAGCGTAATGGGCGCACCACCCCAGCCCGGCAGCTGTGCCAGCGCGCCGTTGACCAGCGAGGTAAGCGCCACCAGCACCACGAGCATGGCGATGATGTTGATGAGCAGGCGCATGCCTGCCGTCGTGCCGCGCACGATGGCGTCCATGGCGCCACTGGCCGGTTCATCCGATACGAGTTGCGCCGCATGGCTCGCCGCGGCATCGAAGGGAATCATGATGGCCGACACCGCCAGTGCCGCCGGCGTGCTGATCACCGAGGCGATCAGGATGAAGCCCAGGGCGTTGGGGATGATCGGACCCAGGATGGTCGCGTAGATCACCATCATGGTGCCCGCAATGCCCGCCATCCCGCACGTCATGAGCGCGAATAGTTCGCCGCGGCTCATGCTGGCCAGGTACGGGCGCACCAGCAACGGCGCCTCGATCATGCCGACGAAAATGTGCACCGCCGCGCCGAGGCCCAGGGCCCCGCCGATGCCCATCGAGCGACGCAGCAGCCAGGCGAACCCCTGCACCAGCCGTTGCAGAATTCCCCAGTAGAACAGCAGCGATGCGAGCGCGCCGATCACCAGCACCAGCGGCAAGGCCCGAAACGCCAGGATGAAGGTCGCTGCCTCATGGGTGATCTGGAACGGGGGCGGGCCGCCGCTCAGATAGCCGAACACGAAGCTGGTGCCGGCGTCGGTGGCTCGCTGCAGGGCGTTGACCGCGTCGTCGAGCAGAAAGAACAGGCGCGTGGCGGGCGGAAACCGCAGCAGCAGCAAGGCCAAGGCAATCTGCAGCGCGATCCCTCCGACGACCGTGCGTCGCGGAATGCGCCACCGGTCTTCGCTGACGCACCAAGCCAGCGTCAGAATCCCCGCCAGCCCGAGCAAGCCGCGCGCAATCGCCGCCATGTCTTTCCCTCTTGCGCCCGGATCATTCAACCATATTCATGTGGTCGCTGCGGGACTACCGACACGGGCAGATCAATGCCAGACTGCAGAGGGCTCAACCGTACGATCAGTCACATGCCGCAGGCCGCCAGCGCGTCCAGCCGGTTCCGGCTCGGACTACCCACTCAAATCGGGATCGCACTGGCCCTCGGCGCGCTGCTCGGTCTGATCTGGCCCGCCGCGGGCGCGGCGTTGCAGCCACTCGGTACCGCTTTCGTCGCGGCCGTGAAGATGGTGGTCATTCCTCTGGTGTTTTGCGCCGTTGCGCTTGGCACCTTCAAGATGGGTCTGGACACGCCGCGGCTTGGCCGCGTTGCGCTGGTTGCTTTTGGCTGGTTCTACCTCGCTGGCGCAATCGCTATTTCGATCGGCCTGGGACTTGATGCACTGTTTCACCCCGGCCGCGGCATCTCGATGTCAGGCGCTCCCGAGGCGCCGGCGCATGCGCTCGCGAGCATCAATTGGACGCAGTTTCTGCTCGATCTGATCCCAAGCAATGTGGTAGCGGCCATGGCGCAGCAAAAGGTGCTGCCGACGCTGGTATTCGCGGCCTTGTTCGGTTTCGGACTCGCGAGCCTCGGTGCTGCGCGCGCCAAGCCGATGGCCGAAGTGCTCGGCAGCATTCTCGCGGTAATGTTTCGCATCACCGGATGGATCGTCGCACTGGCACCCTTCGCGGTGCTGGCAGTGGTCGCGTGGCTGACCGCAACTCAAGGCTCCTCGACGCTCTGGTCGCTGGCGAAGCTGATCGCGGTGATGTATGCCGGCTATGCGCTGTTCGCGCTGTTGTGTCTTGCTGCCTTTGCGCTGCTGTATCCCCGGCCGATACAGCTTGCGCGCGAGATGCTGGCGCCGGCACTGTTGGCCTTCGTGACCCGCTCATCAGAAGTCGCGTTACCGCTGCACATGGAAAAACTTGAAGCACTCGGCTTCGAGAACCGTACCGTTTCGGTGGTATTGCCGCTGGGCTACAGCTTCAATCTCGATGGTTCGGCGCTGTATATCGGGCTTGCCACGACGTTTATTTGTGAGGCGTACGGGCTGCAGTTGTCGTTAGGCCGATTGCTGACCATTTTGGGGGCCGCATTGCTGGCCAGCAAGGGAGTGGCCAATGTGCCGGCGGGCTCGCTCGTGGCGCTCTCGAGCGTGCTGTTGGCGCTCGGCCTTCCGGCCGATGCGCTGGCGCTGGTCGCGGGCGTCGACGTATTTCTCGACATGGGTCGTACGGGTCTGAACGTTTTCGGCAACACGCTGTGCGTGCTGATCGTCCGCCGCTTCGGCGAGCGGTCCGCTGCGGCGGCCAGCCTGCGGACATCGGAGCCCCTCTAGTGGGGCGGCCGTAGCGAGCTAGCGCTTATACTAGGACGGCGACTCGGAGAGGTGGCAGAGCGGTTGATTGCACCGGTCTTGAAAACCGGAGGCCCTTCACGGGGCTCGTGGGTTCGAATCCCACCCTCTCCGCGAGAAAATAGGGTTTTTTGCGCCGCTGCTTGGGGGATCGTCGACGGGGGGCAT
>Ga0209415_10002390_pt1 | contig 35181 bp, 31 predicted proteins | sample PeaSoiSIISIP2007_FD_187696 | JGI IMG/M metagenome (GOLD analysis project Ga0209415, IMG submission 187696) | Peat soil microbial communities from Weissenstadt, Germany - SII-SIP-2007 (SPAdes) (version 2) | ecosystem: Environmental > Terrestrial > Soil > Wetlands > Peat | place: Germany... | reverse complement strand
CGGAGAAAATCGCGAACTGCGGAAGCGAGCCGGCCAGCGGCGATTCCATCTCGAAGGCGGCCCGTCGCCATACCGCTTCGGTGGGCATGACGATGCTGGCGACGATTCCGACCATCGCCAGTCGCGACCCTTCCGTGAATCCGCTCATCTGCTCCAGCCATCCGCCCATGAACGCGAGCCCATGCAGGCCTAAAACGATGACGCCGTTGGTCAGAGTCGAAAACCAGGTGCCGAACATGAAGGTGACGGAAAGCGCGATGAGACACTCCAGAAACACCAGCAGCGCGCCTTGCACTGGATGCCGCGGAGACAGGCCCGCGATCTCATAAACCACCGCGATCGTCCCTCCGAACATGAGGGCGACATAAACCGCCAACATCCCGGCGAACCCCATCCACTTCCCCGCGAGAATCTGCCAGCGCGACATCGGCTTGGTCGCAATGGCCTGAATGGTTCCGGAAGAAATTTCCCCCGCGATCGTGTCCACTGAAGTGAGAATGGTCATCACCACCGCCAGTAGATCCACTGTGTAGAGCCCGATCATGAGCATTCCGCTCAGGATCTGGTAGCGGACGAACGCCGGTGTGCTCCGGCTGAAATCCGCGATCTGGAAGTGAAGGCCGATGCCAAACACGACCAAGAACCCAAGGCCGGCGAGAAGCGCCGTCCATAGGATCTTCTTGCGGGCCGCCTCACGGAACGTGATTCCGGCCATGATCCAGGTGCTCATCCAAGCCTCCGGCGATCGATCACAGGCCTCCGTCCCGGCCCATAATGCTTACAAACAACTCTTCGAGGGACGTCCTGCGGGGGGTAAATTCGTAAATATCCGCGCCGGAGACGACCAGATGCCGCAGGATCTCTGGCAATGCGTCTCGGGAGCGCGCGGTGAAACTGAGCCGGTCTTCCTCGACAACGGCGGAGGTGCTCCAAAGGGAGAGGCGGTCAATGGCCTCCTGACTCAGGTTGCGCACGCGCACGACTACGCGAAGTTCGGTTTCATCCGGGATGCGCAGATCGCGGCTGGTGACCACTTCGCCTTCGCGGATGAACACCACCTGGTCGCAGGTGATCTCGATTTCGCTGAGCAGGTGCGAATTGAGGAAGACGGTGGCGCCGCGTTCCCGCTGAACGCGGATGATGTCGCGCACCAGACGCCGCCCCATGGGGTCGAGCCCCGAAGTCGGTTCATCGAGAAAAATCAGGTCCGGCTGGTGAACGAGCGCCTGAGCCAAGCCAATGCGCTGTAGCATTCCCTTGGAAAAATCCTCCAGGCGTTTGTCGCGATGCGGCGTTAACCCGACCAGATCGATCAAGGCGGGAACGCGGTCATGCAGTTCGCGCGAGGAGACGCCACAGAGTCGCCCGTGTAGCCGCAGGAGCTCGCTCGCGGTAAGCCAGTCGTAGAAACGGAAATCTTCCGGTAGGAAACCGATTCTACGCCGTACCTCTACGTCGCCCGCGGGTTGGCCTAGAACGAACGCCTGGCCGCTGGTGGGGGCCACTAAGCCGAGAAGCATCCGGATCGACGTGCTCTTGCCCGCGCCATTCGGCCCCAGGAACCCAAAGATCTCGCCACGGCGCACCGTAAGGGAAAGATTGCGCACGGCGATCTTGTTCCCGAAGACTTTGCGGAGATTTTCAGTCTGGATGGCGAAGCTATTCAAGGGGTCCAGGGTCGGCACCTTGCGTCATTTGAGCGAATCCGCCAGTGCAACCGCACCGCTGGAGTCTCCAAAACCCGTCAGCGCGTACGCCATTCCACCTTTGGCCCAAATCAGCGTGTATCCCGGCCCGCGACGTCCGGCCAGTGTAAGAAGCGTTCCGCGCACGCCGGCGACCTTCACCTGCTCGTAGGAACGCAACTGGCGCGGCACCGACAAGGTCAATGTCGACTTCCAGTCGACCGCGTGAAAAAACTGATTCGCCTGATCCGCGGACATACCAGCGGCCTGGAGCCCAATTTCGGTCAGTTTCTGCACGTCGAGGCCGGCCGGGACGTTCACGACCGGGCTGGGACCTTCCGTGAGCCGCACGCAGTCCGCGTACTGTCCGGCGGAAGGAGCGGTTTCAATCACCTGGTTAGCGATAGCATTTGTCGCGGTGACTGGCCCGGGACACGTCCCGTATTGCGCGTGGAGGGCACGGGGAATCTGCACGGAAAACGAAGCGCCATCGAGCGACTCCGGCATCGCGATTTCCGGATGGCCCGCAGCTTTCAGAATCTCTTGCAGCCGCGAGCGATCCACCGTCATATTCAACTCGTGACGCCCGCCCACCACTAGCTTGGGACCGTCCTTCCGGGCATCGATCAGTTGCACGGGAAATCCAGCCAAGGCGGTAGCCGCCGCCCGATCCGGCACCGGTTGATTGGCCTCGTTTACGGTCGCGGTGACTTTGTCGGAAATCATCTGCGCGATCATCTGATGGAGTGCCGGGTTGGCGTTGGCATCTACAAAAGGCGAGAGATCCAGATTGACAGCCTGGACTTTCTGCAGGCGCAGTGAACTCAGCCATTTCTGCGCAAACTCCCGTCCGGCGGAGGTGCTAAGAGTTCCCGCGACGAAGGCGGTGACGATGACGACAACCCAGAATGGGCGCCGAGTGAAAACAGAAGCGGCCACGAGATTCGCTCCTCAGTATAAGGTCATTTTGAAATGGCGGCAGATTCTGCAGCGGAACTGGAGCCAGAGCTTTCTTGTGTCTCACTCAGTATAGATCAGCTGCCCAGAGGAAGAGGAAGCGTCAGGCAGACACGCGTCAGGCAGAAAAAAATTCGGCGATATTGGGCCCGAAGAAGAAGGCCTCTACGCCAGAGGCATAATCAGCGACCTCTTTGAGAAAAGAGCCCGGCGAAGATGGGCCACAACACCGCTTCTTTCTACTGTCTCCGGGAGCGGTTTTAGTCGATGCCCAGCTCCACGAGTACGCGGTTCTAGCGGCGCCTGTTCGTCGGTCCGAGGATATAACTCGGAGTTCACCGGTGGAGAGGATGGGATGAGATTCCTGTTATCGGAAAATGGGCGCGGCTGGATATCGATCGGCGTAGGCGGCATCGGGTCGAGAGCCGAGCTCCCAGCAAGTGTCGCAGAGCATTGTTTTTTTGCACTGCTCGCGCCAACAGCTCAGAGTTCCAATCTGCGCAAAGAATAGTCGAGCCATGTGGTCCGTAGCGCGCCCTCTTACCAGGACCAGATCTCCGGATCGCAACTCCCGCTTTAGAAAGTCAGCCACTTCCACCAAGGTCGCAAAGGAATGAACGCGATCCGGAGGCATCCCAGCTTCGATCGCCCTGCGGCGTCCGTACTCATGGTGTTGGCCGCGGAGCACCAGGACACCGAGCCAGTCCGAAACCGCCGAGGCAAGGTATTTCAGCCGGAACTGGCGGTTCACTCCCGCGTCCGTGAAATCGGAGATGACCAGCACTTTCCGGGCTGCTTCGGCTTCGCGCAAGACCTGCAACGATGCCTCGAGTGTATCGATGGAGCCGTTGAAATCATCGCGAATGAATACCGCCCCGTTCGGAAGTAAGATCGGCTCCATACGCGCCGTGTAAGGCAAGGTTTGCCGCGTCATCCGCACGGCGTCTGGAATACGAACGCCGAGGGTGTGAGCCGCCGCGAGCGCGGCTGCGAACGGTGCGGCCCAGTGAGCCCCGACCCGCTGCGTTTCGACCTCGCATTGTTCGCCGCCCCAGTGTATGCGGAAGCGCAACCTCTCCGGCCATCGGCTGGAGATCTGATCAATCCAAAAGTCGAAAGCGCTGGACGTTCCGGTGTAGCAAACACGCCCCTTCGCTCCCACGCCCATTTTCGCAACTCTTGGGTCATCACCATTGAGAATGGCGATGCCTCCCGGAACCAGCGATTGCAGAAGGATCGCCTTCTCATCGGCATATTGGTCGAGGTTCTGGAACTGCATAGTGTGAGTCCGCAAAACTCCCAGAATCAGAGCCACATGCGGCCGGACCAGTTGCGCCAAGCGCCGCATCGCGCCGGGCTGGCCAATTCCCACTTCAATTACGGCGAACCGATGCCATGGCCGGACACGGAGGATGTTGAGGGCCACTACATATCCGGAGTTCTGGTTGCCCAGCGTCCGGAATGTTCTGCCTTTGGACGCGAGGATCTCCGCGAGGAGCTCTTTCGTTGTGGTTTTGCCGACGCTTCCCGTCAAGGCGATGAACGTAGTACGGATCATCAGGCTTCGCCACAAAGAGGCAAGCAGAAACCATAGCGGCTCACATTTGCAAACCAAGGGGCCGAGAGCCACCTGCCTGATCCACTGTTCGAGCGCGCGTCTCATGCCAAGATCGAAGTATACCTTCCGAGTATGAAACACGGAAACCACCGCGCCGGACTGATTCATGTGCCGGACTGATTCATGTTGTACTGAGAAGGAGCACCCGCTACAATCATGAGCTGTATCTATCCTCCTTCAACAATTCCGCGCTCCGCCATGCAGGAGTAGTCGCATAGCGAGGGAGACTCATGATCCAAGGTGGTTCTGTAATGACACCAACCCTATTGGGCGGAATCGGGCAAGAACGCAATCCCTCGTGGTGACTCGATCCACTGTGACCGACTGGTTGAACAAACCCTATTGGAATGTCTTTTTGGCAGGGCACACCCTTTTTGGCGCTCGGCTACTGGACCAGCCTTTAGATAAGTTCATCGCGATCCAGAGTCGACGGATTCGTACCTTAATCGCGTACGCTTACTCACGCGTAACACACTACCGGGAACTGATGGACCGGATGCGTCTGCGCCCAGACGATTTTCGAACGGCGGAAGACCTTGAGCGTCTGCCGCTGCTTTCCAAGGAAGAACTACTCGACGCGCCGCAGAGATTCATTGGTGCGGACTATCGCGGCGGCAAAGGCCTGCTACTTCATTCCAGCGGCACCTCGGGACGTGCCAGGACTATCGTCTACGATTCCAAGGCTCTGTTTCTGGCTCTCGCGTATGGGTACAGACAACGTAAGGTATTTGCTTCGGTCGTTGGGAAATCTTTCGGCTATCGGGAGGTGGACCTTAGCCGGGCCGGCAGCCTCGGTTCCCAGTTGCGTACATTCTACGAACAGCACTCGTGGATTCCCGGCAGGATTGATTTGCAGCGCTGGTTAATCTCGCCGAGCGCGCCGTTCGAGTCCATTCGGGAAAGTGTCAACCAGTTCCGCCCCGACGTCATCCGCGGCTACGGCTCTCTTCTCGGTGCTTTTTTTCGCTGGCTGCACGATCGGGAGCTAACGCTCGTCCGTCCGAAGGCCGTCCACTATGGAGGCGACCGGATGGCCGAACCGGATCGCCGGCTCATTGAGGAGGAATTCGGAATCCCGGTATTCTCCACCTACCAGGCCGCCGAGGCTCTTCTGATCGCCTTTCAGTGCGAACGCCGGCAAGGGTTTCACATCAGCATGGACCAAGTCGCCCTAAGGGTGGTTGACGAGCGAGGGCGAAGCGTCGAGCCCGGGAGTACGGGTGAGGTCGTGCTCACAAACCTGACCAACCGAGCCACCGTTTTGATCAACCTCAAACTAGGTGATGTCGTCAAGGTAGGCGAACGCCCCTGCCCTTGTGGCTGCCCGCTGCCGGTCCTGGAGAGTATTGAGGGCAGAGCGGACGATCTAATCTCAGTCCCCGGAGGATCCTTGCTCCATCCCCTGAGTACGCTCCCGCCGCTACAAGCCGTGCCGGGGGTCGTCCAGCTGCAGTTGGTTCAGTTGGAGTTGCGGCGATTTCAGCTGCGAGTCGTATGTGCCAGGGAAGCGGATTGGCACATGACCCGGGCGCGATTGGAAGAAGCCTTCTATTCGGTTCTCGGCCGCGACCTCGATCTGCAAGTCGAAAGAGTGGAGCGTCTCGCTCCGGAAACTAGCGGTAAACTCAGAGGCGTCATCTCGCAGTGCCGGAGTTGACGGATGCGTGAGCCCCTGCAGTCGCGTTGGCGTGCCCGGCTCGGCTGGCCGAAGCGCATATTGCTTCTCTATCGCTCGATCCGGCTGCGCTACTGCGAATTTCAAATTCCCGGGACGACAGAATCACCGCCGCTTCGAGGTGCGTACCTCGGCGAAGGCATCTCCCTGCCGTATTACCTGAAGCTTTATCGCGCTTCGGTTAGCAAAACCCGGGATATTCCCGCTTGGAGAGCGCGAGCCGCGCTATCGGGCGCCCTCGCCGCCTTTCCGATTGTGCTGGTGGAGATCAATCGGTTTCTCGATTTCCTCCTTCCTTCCGGCGGATTACGCGCCGACAGTTGGGTCCAACACGAAACGGATCTCTACAGCGCGCGCTACCGGCAGCGGCGGCGTGGGATTGAAAGACGCTGGGGACGAACGGTACGAAAGCACGGCTACCGCTTCGCGCTGTCTCGAAACGAGCGCGATCTCCTCGCCTTTTATCACGAGTATTATGTGCCACACGTGACCTACCGATACGGCGAAATCGCTTCCATACGCAGCATCGACGTTCTCCGGAACGCACTTCGCAAGGGTTTTCTCCTTCAGGTCTGGCACAACGAACAATGGGTTTCGGGAATTGTAGCCGATCGGGCGGAACCCCATCGCGTGTCTCTTCTAGCAGCCGGTTTGCATCCTTCGCGGCGGGAAAAGATGCAGGAAGGCGCTCTTTCGGCTGCGTACTATTTTCTGTTTCAATGGGCTGTAGAAAGTGGTATACGTACGGTAGATCTGTGCGGATCGCGGCCGAATCAAATGGACGGCGTGTTCCAGCACAAGACGCTTTGGGCCGCGGTGCCAAAGCATGACCCATGGCACCACGCGGAAGTCGTGTTCTATCTTGCCCCCGCCGTCTTCTTGCCTGAGTCAATCAAGCAGCAACTCGTATCGCGAGGCGCCGGCTTCATCAGCATCGGAGAGTACTTGTCGTCCGTGCCGGAAGCCGATTCGCCGCTGCTACGCCGGTAACGTCTAAGATTCTATCGGCAATGCTCCGGCAGCAAGTTGTCGTGGGATGATACAGGGCAGGGTGCGGGAGCATTACCGATAGGATGCGTTGAACACCTTACGATCGATCTAAGGCCAGTTCAGAGAGGCAAGCCTCTCGCACGCTCGAAAACATTGTGGCAGAGGGATTGCTCAAGATCGGCCAATGCACGCTGACACCAAATACTTAGGCTGCGTGATCTCGGAAATTCTTGCATGGCCCGGAAAAAATTGCAGCCTGGAGTAAAGTTTTCTATGCGTGCAAATGGCAGATCAAGAGGAGGTAGATGAAATGCGAAAGCGATTGATTTGTTTCACAACGCTGAGTTTGGCAGTCTGTCTGACACTGCTAAGTCCTCAACCTATTCAAGCCCAGAGTGCTCCGCTCGACCACTTCGACTGCTACTATCCACAGTCGCAACCTACGCAAAACGTGTCGGTGACGTTGCAGGACGTTGATCCTTTCATTTCACCGATACCCGCGGAGAGCATCACGGGGCTAACGTTGATCCAGTTCTGCAATCCTGTGCAGAAGACGCTCAATGGGAACACCACCCCGATCGCGGTCCCAGGCGATCATCTGGCAATGTACGCGCTCTTTCCAGTACAGACGTTACCGGCGGGGGATACGCCCACGACCATACTCATCAGTAACCAGCTTGCGCCGCGGCAACTGCTTCGCGTGAGCAATCCGGTGATTCTGGCTGTTCCGACAGGAAAGAATGAGGTGGAGGTTACGGCCGGGCCACCGCCGATACCGGCAATTCCAACAGATTTGGACCACTTCGTGTGTTACCTGGCGGACGGCGTCCCTCCAGGTGCCATCGTGCAACTGAAGGATCAATTTGACCCAGCCAGCGTATTTGCGGTGTTTTCGCGATCGGCGCAAGTGGAAAGGCCTCTCCTGTTCTGCGACGCAGTCCGGAAGACGGTCACTACGTCCGCGGCGGGAGGAGGTGTGGTCACCAACCCGCCGAACCCAAACCAGCATCTGGCGTGTTACGAAATGAGACCTCTGCCGGGTTTAGCGTCTTTTGTGCCTCCGGCCACGTCCGGAACCGTAACCGTGTCGATCAACAACCAGTTTGTGACGCCACCCTTCTCGCTGACATTGACCCGAGAATCGGCGCACATCCTATGCGTGCCATCGACGTTGTACCCACTGTCGACACCTTAGAGCGGAAATTGATCGCGCAGCGACGATCGGGATCGCGCCTCTAATTCAACATTCATCGGGACTGCGCGGCGGGAACGCGCCAGCGGTCAGAGACGCTTGCGATGCGCGCGACCGCCTCGGCGATGTTCTCGAGCGAGTTCGCGCAACTGAAGCGCACGTAACCGTCGCCGTAGGTTCCAAACGCGCCGCCGTCCACGCACGCGACGCCGGCTTCGTTCAGCAGAAAATCGGCAACCTGTTTCGATTTCATCCCGGTTCCCTCTACGTTCGGAAAGACGTAGAACGCGCCCACGGGTAGAGCGCAGCGGAACCCGGGGATCTCATTCAGGCCTTTATGGATCGCATCGCGCCGCCGGCGGAATTCAGCGACCATCGCGTCCACGCAATCCTGCGGGCCCTGGAGCGCGGCAAGGCCGGCGCGCTGCGTGAAACTCGCCGTGCATGAATTCGAGTTGACCATCAACTTGGCCACGGCCTGCGCCAGCCATGCCGGCATCACGCCATAGCCTAGGCGCCACCCGGTCATGGAGTAGGTTTTCGAAAATCCGTCGAGAATGATGGTTCTTTCGGCCATGCCGTCACAACTGGCGATGGAAGCCGGCGCGCTCTCAAACCAGATGCGCGAATAAATCTCGTCGCTCAGCACCATCAGGTCGCGTTCGCGCAGCATCGCGGCCATACTCCCGAGGTCCGCGGCCGGGATCACGCCGCCCGTGGGATTGTGCGGCGAATTGAGAATCACCAGTTTGGTTTTCGCTGAAAGCCGGTCGCGGAACAGGTCCAGGTCGAACGAAAAGCCGCGCTCCTCGACCAGCGGAATCGGGACCGGCACCGCGCCCAAGAACCGGATCAGCGATTCGTAGATCGGGAAGCTCGGGTCCGGGTAGATCACTTCGTCGCCCGGTTCGAGCAGCGCGAGCATGGTGAAGAACATGATCGGCTTCCCGCCCGGAACCACGCACACGTTGCCGGCGCCGGCCGTGACGCCGCGCGTGCGCGACACGTAGGCGGCGATCGCTTCCCGAAGCTCCGGTAGTCCCGGCGGCGGACCATATTTGGTCCAGCCCTCGTCGAGCGCCCGCTTGCCCGCCTCGACCACATGCGGCGGCGTCGGAAAATCGGGCTCGCCGATCTCCAGATGAATCACGCTTCGGCCTTGTTGTTCAAGAGCGCGCGCCCGCGCCAAAACCTCAAAAGCGGTTTCTGTTCCCAGTCGCGACATTCGTTCTGCGAGTTTCATCGGTATTCCATTGTATCTCTAGAGCCTGTTAAACTGAATCGCTCTGACGACCTCCATCGATGCCCGGTCCAACGCGCGCAACGCAGTCACTGCGGGATTTCTCGGCTGGACCTTCGACGCGTTCGATTTCTTCGTGCTGACGTATTGCTTCGCCGCGGTCGCCAAAGAGTTTGGCCGCTCCATTCCCGCCATCGCCCTGACCACCACGTTCACGCTGATGACGCGGCCCATCGGAGCCCTGGTGTTCGGATTGCTAGCGGATCGTTATGGCCGGCGCCTGGTGCTGATGGCCAACATCGTCTTTTATTCGGCGATGGAAGTGATGTCGGGTCTGGCGCCCTCCTATGCGAGCTTCGTCGCGTTGCGGCTGCTGTATGGAATCGGCATGGGAGGAAATTGGGGAGTCGGGGCGTCGCTCGTGCTCGAATCGGTCCCGGCGAAATGGCGTGGGCTCGCTTCCGGGCTGCTCCAGCAAGGATACTCGTTGGGGTACATCCTGGCCGCGGTTGCTTACTTCACGGTATTTCCCCGCTGGGGATGGCGCGCGATGTTCTTCATCGGGGTGATCCCGGCGCTGTTCACGCTGCTCATCTGCTGGCGGGTGAGAGAGCCCGAGGCGTGGCATGAGTCGCGCACGGATTGGACCACCTACCGTGGCGCGGTATTCAGTCACTTGCCGCGTTTCCTGTATTTGGTGGGGTTGATGGCAGTGATGAACTTCATCTCGCACGGCACCCAGGACATGTACCCGACGTTCCTCCAGCGGCAGCGTCATTTTGATGTGCCTACGACGGCGCTCATCTCGTCGATCTCGATGGTGGGCGCGATCATCGGCGGGCTCAGCCTGGGTCATCTCTCGGAAAGAGTCGGGCGGCGCGGGATGATGATCAGCGCCGCGCTGGCGGCGGTGGCTGTGATTCCGCTATGGGTCTTCGCGCCGAACAAGCCCCTCATCATGGTGGGCGCCTTCCTGATGCAGTTCATGGTGCAAGGAGGTGCGTGGGGCGTGATTCCGGCGCATATCAATGAATTGTCGCCGCCGCAGGTCCGCGGATTCTTTCCCGGCTTCGCCTATCAGATCGGGGTGCTGATCGCCTCCAGCATCGGATACATCGAGTCGGTTTTGGGCGAGCATTTCAGTTACGCGACGGCCATGGGAGGTTTGGCCGCGATTGTATTGATCCTCGGCGCGGCCGTCATCTGGTCGGGCCCGGAAGCCAAAGGTATCTCATTCGCTCCGAAATCCGGCCGGCGGTGAGCGCTAATCATTCTTGATCTTGCTTCGTTAGAGGCTCATTTGCAGCGAGACTTGGAGGGGTAGTGACCGGTTGGTCGGCCACAGGGCCGCATATTGCGTCACATCGATGCGATCACGCTCCGCCTTCGATCCCGATTCGGCAGCCGGGGCCAGGGCTAACGGATCAGCGGTTTCACCCTTCGGCGTAACCGTATCAAGAACCAAGCGAAGTCATATTCTACTTTCGGGGAGTCCCGCCGCCCCCTGCGGTGACAATGCCGATCTATTCCTGATCGGGCAGGCGAAAGGCGAGCAGTTCTCCCGAATAATTGCCGCCGCTGATCGCGATCACGATATACTGCTGGCCATTCCACATGTACGTCATCGGCGTACCACTTTGCGGCGCCGGCATGAAAACCGCGCCGACTTCCGAGCCCGTCGCTTTGTCATAAGCGTGCAACATTGCACCACGAGGATGATCAGGCGTCGTGGTCAACTGCGGATCTGCCGCGATCACCAGGCTCTTCGTCACCAGCACACCGACGTATCCGGATTGGCCGGTGCGCGGGAGATTCAATCCTTTGAGTGCCGGATGATTACGCACGAAATCGGGCGTTTCCCCGTGTGCGATCTGCCAGACAAAGTCACCGGTATCGAGATTGATGGCAGTGATGCGTCCATACGGTGGTTTCAGAAGCGGCAGTCCTTGAGGAGTGAGCGAGCCGCCTTGTCCAGAACCGGCCGCCGGCGTAGCGGAACGCGCCGGACGGGGAGCATCGGAGCCGACGTTTTCGCCAGGACCGGGGACGTAACGCACGCCCGTGGACGCGAACCCCTCGACATAGTCGATATCCGAGAATTCCTTGTTAGGCGGCGGCAGCAGGCCCACCGCTGGGAAGGAAACAAACGACGGAACATAGGCGATGTGGGTCTCGGGGTCGAATGAAAACCCTGGCCAATTCATTCCCCCGGAGGATCGGAACGCGCCGATCGGTCCCTCGATCTTGCTCACGACGGGCGGTGTGAAAACCGGCCCCAATTTGTACCTGGACACGAGGTCCTTCGCCTGCGCCCGAAGCTCGGGCGTGAAGTCGATTAGGTTATCAATCGTGACGCCCTGATAGTCGAAGGCCCGTGGCTTGGCCGGAAACGGCTGTGTCGGGGAGTACCACTCACCGGGTACGTCGCCCTTTTCAACCGGGCGTTCCTCGATCGGCCAGACGGGTTTTCCCGTGATGCGATCGAACACATACAGGAACGCCTGCTTACTCGATACAGCCACCGCCTTGATCGCTCTGCCGTTCACGTTGATATCGGCTAGTACCGGCGCGGTGGCGATGTCCATGTTCCAGATCGAGTGGTGGACCAACTGGAAGTGCCACTTGCGCTGGCCGGTCTTCAGGTCAACGCACACCAGCGTGTCGCCGAACAGGTTGTTTCCGGGACGATGTCCGCCGTAAAAGTCGCTGCTCGGCGTCTCGACGGGCAGGTACGCGAGGCCAAGGTCTTCATCCACGGCGATCTGTGACCAGACACCGGTGTTGCCGTTCACTGCCCATGACTCGTTCAGCCATGTATCGTTGCCGAATTCTCCCGGCCTCGGAATGGTGTTAAATTGCCAGAGCTTTTTTCCGGTGTGAACATCGAAGGCGAGCACCATTCCCTTAGTGTTGTTATGGGTTTTCGGCGTGCCGCCTTCGCGGAACGCCGAGCCGACCAGAACGATGCCGCTCTTGGTCACCGCGGGCGTCGCATGCAGGCCAATTTCTCCGTTGATCAAGTCAATCGGCTGGCCGGCGCCGTAGACGGCGAAGGGCTTCATGTCGACGATGCCGTCGTCGCCAAAGCTGGGGATGCGCTCGCCTGTTTTTGCGTTCAGACACACCAGGCGATACCCGGGAGTGACATACAGCACCCGCTCTTCTTTTCCATCGGTCCAATAAGACAGGCCGCGGCCAGAAAGTTGCCGAGGCGCGGCTGCCCCGCGAGCGCCTTCGTGTTCGCCATGCACCCAAAGCAACTCTCCCGTGGCTGCATCGATCGCGACCGCGTCGCGTCGCGAGCCAGCGGTGGTATAGAGGACTCCTTTTATCATCAGCGGAGTTGCTTCGAACTTATATTCAGGACGGTTGCCAAGACTGTCGGTCTTGAATCGCCAGGCAATCTCCAGTTTGTTGAAGTTCGCCGCGGTGATCTGATCGAGCGGCGAGTAGTGGAAGTTGCGCAGATCACCCGCGTAAGAGCCCCACTCGCCCTTGGGCTGGGCGTAGGCCGCCGCCACCACGCACACCAGAAGGATCGATTTCCGCAGCACGTTAGCCTCCCCTAGTCCGTCTTCCCGGTGGCCCGATGAGGCAGCAACTCCACTGCCGTCTTGCCCAGTCATCACGACTCGCCGACTGTTCCTCTCATACTATGCGAGTGGATCCGCAGGATGCATACCCCCGCACCTTCGATCAAAATGTATCGGCTGCGCGGGCGAGATGCAAGGGGGTGAAGTACTCGCAGCTCCTTCGTGTTTTCCCGGTCCCCCACAACCTGCGGGACAGGTCGTCCTCAGGGATAGATCGCAGGAATTTCCGGAACACCACACTTGGGAAACGTGTTGGCGGGAAGAGCGGAAGGATGGTCGACTCAGAAGAAGTAATTCACTTGGACGTCAACATCCCGCCGGACAGCTAGCTTAGCTGCTAAGCTGACTTAACTAATGCTGGTGGTGGCCAGGGACGGAATTGGTACCTCTACCGTCGTTGAGCTCACGTGATTTACTGTTCTTTCGTCTCACCAGACCTGCCAGATCGTCCAGATCAGCAATTCTCTGGCACAAATCTGTCACAAATTCGCGTAGCGGCTGATTCCGTCTCTCCCTAGGAAATGACAAGCTGCCGGGCGGGCGGCACCGCGAGGTGAACTTGCACGGCATTGGTCTGTTCAAAACCCAACATGCATTGGACAACGAGTTCGCGCAAATGCGAGCTGGCATTTCCTCCCTGCTCGACTCGTTCTCAGCTCCTTTCCCTAGTTCCGCCTACCGGCCGCCAACAGGACAGTCGCGATGAACGAGGCAATCCTAACTCCACGCGCGGCAGCGTTCGAGCGGATCAAAGCTCTTGTGCTTGACACTCTTTCTTCGCCCGAAAGCAGGCGGGCATACGGGCAAGCGCTCGATGATTTCTTCCGTTGGTGCGAAACGGCGACGGTCGGCGAATTCAGTAAGGCTGCAGTGAACGCCTATCGCGCGAGCCTGGAAGCGCGAAGATTATCGCCGTCGACTGTCAACCAACGATTGTCGGCCATTCGCAAGCTTGCAGTCGAAGCGGCCGACAACGGGCTAATGCCACCCAGCGTAGCCGCGGCAATCTCGCGTGTGAAAGGAGCAAAACGAGCCGGTGTCCGAACAGGTCATTGGCTGACGCGAGAGCAGGCCGAAAGCCTGATCTCGGCGCCGAATGCGGCAACCAACAAAGGCAAGCGCGACCGAGCGCTGCTCGCGGTTCTGATCGGCTGCGGGATCCGTTGCCGAGAAACCGCCGCGCTCACCGTCGAGCATAGTCAGTTACGCGATGCCCGATGGGTGATCGTCGATCTGATCGGTAAAGGCGGGCGGGTCCGCACCGTGCCGATGCCGAGTTGGACCAAGAACGCTATCGATTCCTGGATCTCCATTGCTGAGATTATCAGAGGATTCGTTTTTCGCGGCGTCAACAAGTGTGGACAGGTGACGGGGACGTGTATGACCCCACGCGGGATCTTCGAGGTGGTCCAACGTTACGGTAGCGAAATTGGCGTCTCGAAGCTAGCTCCCCATGATCTCCGCCGTACATTCGCTAAGCTCGCACACACAGGGAGGTCGGGTCATTGGTCCAGCTCGCGATCACGGCAGCCATGAATCGAAACGGATCAATCCGGTACGCCATGTCGGCTATCGTAGCAAAGAGTGCCTGACGGGTGCGTAAGCTTAGGATATGTCCGGTCTAATTAGCACGTTACCGCCCCTTGACAGCCGACTCAGGCGCTGGTCCAATCGCGTAATTGACTTGATCAATCAGTTTAGGGCCGATATGCCGGTAGCGCGGGCGGGTGACTGAATCGAATGGATCGAGCGCACATGGGTGACCCATAGGAGGAGAAGCATGAACACTTTCGCGCGTTGGATCGTTGTAGCGTTGTTGGCCGTGAATGCATTTTTGCAGTTGCGTGGTGAGTCCCAGGCGGTGCTTTATGAAGGTGGCCGTTTAATCACGGGCGATGGGAGCGCACCGATCGAAGGTGGCGATTTCCTCGTTCAGAACGGACATATCACCGCCATCGGACGTAAGAGCAGGGTCAAAGTGCCGCCCAACTCCAGCCGTGTGGATCTGACCGGCAAGACGGTGATGCCCGCGATGATCAACGTTCACGTCCACATCGGGTACGAGGGATATAGCACGTGGCGCGCCGAGAACTACACAGCGCAGAACGTCCTCGATCACCTGGAGCGTGAAGCGTTTTACGGAACGGCTGCAACGGTGTCGGTCGGTACCAGCCCAACTGACGCTGCGATCCAGTTTCAACGCGATCAACAGGCTGGCCGGTTCCCGCCAGCGTCGCAATTCCTTTTCATTCCGGGTATGGCGCCACCGAACGGTGGCCCGGATCAAGTCTTGCGTGTCGCGACCACGGCATTACACGTCATCAATGAGATCTCGACCGCCGATGAGGCGCGCACGGTGGTTCGATGGCTCGCGGCGAGGAACATCAAGAACGTCAAGATGTGGGTGGACGATCGCCGGGGCACATACCCGAAGATGACGCCCGAGGTCTACAACACGATCATCGATGAGGCGCACAAGCACGGGATGATAGTCCACGCGCACGCTACCACGCTGCCCGATCAAAAAGCAGTAGTGCGGGCGGGAGCCGATGTTCTGGTGCATATGGTGCAAAACGAAAAGTTGGACGACGAGTATATGGCGTTGCTGAAAGAAAAGAAACCATACTGGGCCACTGTGATCGGCCTTGGAGATCCTACCGCGGTTTGCGAACACGATCCGTTCTTTGAAGAGGCAATGCCCGCCAGCGTGATCGCAACCATCCGCGCCACGATGGAGCGGCGTCCATTAGCGGCGAGTTGCGGACCGCCCTCTCCGAATGCCGCCAACCGCGAAGCGATCGTGGCTTACAATTTCCCGAGAATGATCGCGTCAGGCGCCCGTATTGTGCTGGGTACCGACACCGGGATCGAGCCCGGCCATACCTTTGGAACGGGGGATCATCTGGAGATTGCGCGCTGGGTGCAACTGGGGCTGACGCCGGAACAGGCGATCGTGGCCGCGACGCAGCGACCGGCGCAATTGATGGGGCTCAAAGATATCGGGACACTCGCCGTAGGCAAGCGCGCGAGTTTCATCGTGTTGGACGCGAATCCTCTGGACGACATCAAGAACACACGGCGAATCTCAAGTGTTTATCTGGACGGCGCGAAACTCGATCGAGCAGCCCTGCTCGCCAAGTGGAAGAAGGCGGATCCTTCCGAGTAGTCCACCAGCGTGAATCGGCTTGTGTGGGGCCTACTTTTCGGCTAAGCCTGCTCCAGCGATAAGCGCGACGAGGATCTGATCGCGTTGCCCGGCAGCTAGAGGCGCGACGCCTCGATCCAGCAAGAAACGAACGACAAAGCCCGCCATGTTCGCGACCGCGAAACTCGCGCCGTGAAGATTATGCGCCACCGGCACGCCTGGAATGGGACGCGGAAAGGGAGATGCGTAGAAGACGCCGTCCCGATACCAATACGCCTCGCGGGGGCAATTCCCGCCGGGACCCACGGCGATGACTCCGGGCAGAGTTCCGGGGAGCGCGTTCGCGGCGGCGACGACCAGGGAGCGGCCACCCACCACCCGGCGAAGTGGTTCCTCATGCTCCGGGTTCGTCGTGCCCAGGCTCATGTTGATCACGTCCATCTCCTCCTCGGCGCACCACTCGAGTGCCCGCACGATCGTGTCGATGCCGGCCGACAGGCGGCGATCGAAAACCTTGACGGCATAAAGAGCCGCCTCCTGGCCGGCTTTTTCGCGGATCGCGCCGGCGACCGCGGTCCCGTGACCGAGACGGTCAAGAAAGTCCGCCGTGTAGCCTTGTGCCATCACTCCGACGCCGCCCGCGATGCCGCCTACGTGAGGATGATCGGCGTGTATGCCGCTGTCGATGATCGCGACTTTTATCATGCGAGAATTCCGATCATGCCAGGCTCAAGCGAGCGTAATGGTTTGGTGAGCGATGCTGGCGAGCGACGCGCGGTGGGTGATCAGGATCGCCGTGCGTCCCGCAGCCACCCGGACCAGCGTTTCGGCGATGGCTCGCTCGTTGGCTTCATCCAGAGCGGAGGTCGGCTCATCGAGCACCAACACCTTGGGATTTGCCAGCAGCACACGAGCGAGCGCGATCCGCTGGCGTTCGCCGGCCGAAAGCGTTTGCCCGCGTTCGGCGAGGATCGTCTCGTAGCCATCGGGAAGCGCTAAAATCCGATCGTGAATGCTGGCGGCGCTCGCAGCCGCCCTCACTTCATCCTCCGTAGCTTCTGGTCTTGCGTAGAGAATATTCTCGCGGACGCTGGCGTGAAACAGAAACGGGGATTGATCCACCAGCATGATCAGGTGCCGCAACTCGGACAGCGGCAAATCGCGAAGATCGCGTCCATCGATGCGAATGGAGCCTGCGTCAGGATCGTAGAAGCGTACCAGAAGATCGGCGAGCGTCGATTTGCCGGCGCCACTCGGACCGAGGATCGCGCAGATACTCCCGGCTTGGACGCGAAATGACAAATCGTCAAACACCGCGCCGTCTCCGTAACTAAAGGAAACGCGGTCGAACTGGATGTCGCCGCGTACGTTTCCCAGCGGCGAACTCCCCACCCGGTCGCAAATCTCCGGTCTTGTGTCGAAGAGCTCCCACACTCGCGAGAGGGCGACGCCGCCGGAGATCAGGTTTGTGTACAGGCTCATCATGTTCTGGACCGGCGCAAGGAGCCGCAGGTGGTAGGCCATGATGGCGACGAGTGCGCCGGTGGTTAACGCGCCGTCAATAACCAGTTTGCCTCCATATAAGAAGATGGCGGCCGTCGAAAGTGTAAGAACCGTTCCTGGTACGGCCCCCGATAGGAACGACGTCAACTGCATCCGCATCAAGGCATCCAGGAAGCTCTGATTGCGCGCCCGAAATCGCTCCACTTCCCGGGATTCGGCTTGCGATGAAACAACCAGCCGGATCCCCAGCAGAGTTTCAAGTAGAAAGCTGCCAATATCCGAGCTGCGCTCCCGAACGGCCCTGACACGCTCGGCCAAACGCCGCTGGTAGTGTTTCAACGCCCAAATGCTTACCGGAACGGCCGCGACACTCAGCAGGAAAAGGTTGGGGTTGAGCGAAATCATGATGACCGTGCTGCCGATCAAAAACACGACGTTGGAAAGCACGCTCAGCAGGCTATCCGCTGAAACCCGCTGAACTTCGGCGATGTCATTATTGATTCGCGAAATGACGTCGCCCAGTTTGGTTCGCGCCCAAAAGCGGGGAGAAAGCGACTGCAGGTGGCGATACAGCGCGAGACGCATATCGAAGAGCACCGCCGCCGAGATCTTGACGTAGGTGTAACTGGACCAGATGTTGAGCGCGAAGCCAGCCACCGTGACCCCGAACATCAGGCCGCTCACGATCACCAGCATCCGAAGATTGCGCTTCAGCAACGCGTCGTCGATCAACCATTTGGAGATATAGGGAGTGAGCAGGCCGAATCCCGTGGCAACGGTCCCCAGCGCGACCACCAGTGCCAGGCCCGGCCAATAAGGCGCGATGAAGCGCAGTGCCCGGCGGTAGCCGGCTAACGGAATCGTTTGGTCAGGCGCCATTCACTCTCTCATACCACATGGGCCAAACAAATTACCGCACGGCGTGCAGGGTAAATCCATTCAGCTTGTAACGAAACGCATTGCCGGCTCCGGGTTTGCTTTCACACCAATCGAGTCCCTGGCGAATCGAATGTAATTCCGATTTCCACCAAGGTCCATCGCCGCCCGAAGAGTAATACTCGCGGCACATGCTCAAATGACGCCTGAAACCCGCCGTCAGACGGGCATCATAATATGCGAGAACCTCATCCTTTGGCTCCTGATTCGCTACGGCCTGGATAACGGCCGAAGCCAGGATCGCTTCGCGGATCGCATGGGCTGTTCCGTCGCCGCAGACGGGATCGAAAGCCATTGCAGCCGTTCCACACGCAATCCAACCTGCGCCGTAAAGAGAGGAAGCGATTCGCGGGTAAACCGGGAATTCGGATTCCGGTGCGCCCGGCTCCCCGATCTGATCGGCAATCAGCTTGCTTTGACGGAGCTGCTCAGCAGATGCAGCACCGACGGAAATGAGCGTCCCCGACCCATCCGGGCTTGGGATTAGAAACAGCCACCCGTTCTGCAGGGATTCGATCCAACAAGCCCTAAGATCAGATCCGCGCTTCAGTCTCACCGGCGAAACCCAACCGCGGCGCGCTCCGAAACGCTGCAGAACGGCGCCCGTCGGCAAAGGTTGCGAGGCGAGAATCGTCCAATCGAATCGGCTGTGCGCTACTGGCTTCACGAGAGCCTCGGGCCGTAAGCGTTCGAGTAAAGCTTCTTCGGAAACAGCCACCGCGGAGTGATCGAGAACAAGAATCGGCGATGTTGAATCCCAAGCCACCGCACGCCGCTCGATCCTCGGAAGATCGCGAAACAAATCGCGTTGATCGAAGACATCGCGAATCAGGGCCAGCGCATTCTCGCTGAGCATGACCGCAGGTACGCGCGGACGTTCGGTGCGTTCCCAGGCGACCCGGTAACCGGCCTTACCGAGGAGGTGTGCGCAGCAACTGGCGGCTACACCGTCGCCTCGGATGAGGACGTCTTGCATCTCACATTGATCGAGTTCGAGGCGCTGACTCGAGCTTCATGGGACGACGATCATCCCTGCCATGGTCACGTCGTTGTTGAGGTCCCAGGTGCGTTCGTACTTCAGCGTCCGTGCGTCATAGACTTCGATCTCAAAACCCGCTCCGAATATATACAGCTTGGCGCCGTCGCTGGACATGCCGAAGCTGAAGCGCGACCGGCACGGTACCTCCTCGGTCTTCGAAATGCGGTCGGTTCCCAGATCGAACGACCAGAACTCGCAACGCTTATTTCCGTGGGTTCCGTTGGTCACCATGGTAAAAGCCGTCTTCTGATCGGGCGTTACGTGCAGACCCGCCATTCCTCCCGGCGCGGGGCCGATCGGGCGAAAATCGACGTCGCGCGTGCTCAGATCAAACCGCGCGATTCCAAAAACGCGGTTGTGAACAATGGGATCGGAGGAAGTGAACACGGATATGTGCTTACCATTCTCGCTGATGGAGGGCAAGGGCGCGCCAAACCCGATATTTTCCATGCCTGGAAATTCTGGAGCTGCCAAGTCGACTCGGTCGACCACCTTGAAGTCATCCGAATTCAAGATGACGATCTTGTCTCTAAATTGATAGAGGTATTTTCCATCGGGAGATATTTCGAATCCCCCGCGTCCTCCTCCGCCGCCTCCGGTCGGGTTCTCGTCCTCACGGGCTACATCGATGGTCCTGGCGATCTTCTGCTGCACCAGGTCAATCACCGTGTATTTAGGTTTACTGACTTCATAGTGCTCCAGTTTCTTGTCGATTTCCGTGCTCATCGTGTAGAACACGGTGTCCTTGGGATCCGGTGTTCCGCCATTAAAGCGAAAGCGCTTGGTGGGCGTGTCGAGCACGAAGTGCTTGGTCACTTTGCGGGTGGCGACGTCGATCACTTCAATTCCGTTGTGATCGTTGGTCGTGACGTAAATCTTCTTCTTATCCGCGGAAAGCCGCATGCTGCTGGGAAGTCCCGTCACCAGTGGAATCCGGTCGACGATCTTTCCCTGGCCCTCGTCGAAGACCAAGATCGAATTGGGGTAAGCGCCCACAAAAAGGGTGCCACCCCAACCAAAAGCCGAAACGAATGTGAAGAGTGCAAGAAGTCGCTTCATGAGATCTATGGAAAAACCAGATCGAGGTTGCGCCAGTCCTTGGTCGCAGTGGCACATTTGCTGGTCCAGTCCGGCGAATTATTGAAATGATCCGGCACCTGCGCTGGCCAGTAGCAGGTCACATAGCAATCGTAAATGTCACGTTCCACCGGCTGGCACAATCCCGCAGTACCGCCTGCTGAGTCCACTTCCCAGCCAGGCGAAAACATCAACGAACACCCCATGGGGACATGGGGCCGGCGAGGCGCGGGAGTGGTCTGCAATGCGACCACGTCCTCATCGCGGGCCTCGAGGTGTTCATCCATGCGATGAGCCTTCTTGTTCAAAGGCCGAAGATGTTTCATGACACACTCCTTTGCGCAAAGCGTTCGAGGAAATCGGGGTTTCCGGCGCTGATGGCGCCATAGATTTTCAGACATGTATCAGTCCAATCGCGGATCCAATCGCAATAGTGCAAATTAGGATGGCCGGTGTCGCCGTAGCGGACGAACGCCTCGTGATGGCAACCGCCGGCGCACAACGGGCGCGCCCAGCAGGTATGGCAATCATACTTAGCGCCGATGTGGCCGCGCCGCAGAAAGTCGGTTTGTTTTTCGCGATCGATGCCGGTGGAGACGTGCCCCAGCGCATGAACATCGGAATCCACGAAGCGGTGGCACGGCGCGATATCGCCCGACGGTCCCACTCCAATCAGCCCCAAGCCCGCGCCGCAGGGGTGAGACTTATTTACACCTTGATATAACTCCGCCAGCGTATCGCTGACGTTGGTGAACCCGTGCATTTCACCGCGCAAGGCATAATCTTGATATTCGTCCGCAAGAACGTGGAACTGATCGAGCACGCTATTCATTCCGTGCTCGTTGATCGCGTAGAGCTGATTCGGCGATGTAGTAACCGGAGCAAAACCGACTTCGTGAAAGCCCAGCTCCCGCGTTAGATGGCGGAAAATGCGCACCACGTCAGTGACCCCCGAGGTCAGCGTGACGCGGGCGACGATGGGACGCGTCCGGTGACCTTGAATCAGAGCGCGAACCTTGGGCTCGATGATGTCATAACTGCCCTTGCCGTTCGCAAACACCCGAAGGCGGTCGTGCATGTCTTTGGGGCCGTCCATACTTACCGTCACCCCGATCCGATGTTCCGAAAGAAACTCGATGATTGCCGGTGTCAAAAGCGTGGCATTCGTGGTGAGGCTGAAATCGACGTGCCGCTCCTGTTCCGCGGCTCGAGTGTCGGCGTACGAAACCACCTGCTTGAGCAAAGGAAAGTTCATCAGGGTTTCGCCGCCGAAGAATGTGACGTGAATTCCGCGGCGTCCGGCCGATTGGTCCAACAGAAAATCCACCGACGCCTTTGCCGTGTCGAAGTCCATGAACTTCGGCTTGCCTTCCGGAGTGGCCACTTTGTCGGCCCCGAACTCGTAACAGTATTGGCACGACAGGTTGCATTGATTGGTAAGATTCAGCACCAGCGTTTGCAATGGAAAGTCGGCGGGAGGATCCTGCGGCAGCTCCTGCGGCATGCCGCGGTTCACCAGAAGCCCGGTCTCAAACAATTCCCCGATCGTCTCTTCCGATTGCCGAGGATCGAGATCGCACTCTTCCAGGCGAACCTTCAGTTGCTCGACTGACAAGCTGCCCGCCGCCAATTGGTCGATCACTAGGCCGGCGGGGCGGTCGATCTCGAAAATAGCTCCGGCGGGAACCAGGTAAACAAATCGCTTGGCGCCGTATTCAAATGGATGAAACTCGCCGAGATGGCAGAGCACCGGCTCAGTGGCCGTCATTGACCCACCTCGGGCTGGTCGAACTGAATATACAGGGGGACAGTCACCACCAGATACGACTTCCCGATCAGGGGCTTGCCGTTCTTGTCTTTCTCGTTCTTGGCCGTGGCGACAACCCACACGTCCCCATAGTTGTTGCGCTTGAACTTGCGGTCGGGATTCGGTCCGTCGGAGGCCGGGGTGAACAAGCCGGAGGAGTCGAGCGTGCCGACAAAGTTTTTGTCGTCGTCGCCGTTCACCGCGTAAAATTCTTCCACCGACCACGTCACGTCCACGGGACCAAGTTCAACATCGTCGGAAGTGTGCAACTTACCGTCAGCCCCGCGCTGAAAACCCACCGCATCGAACTGCTGGTAGCCCTTCGGATGAACGTCGCTGCCCAGACGCGAGATGGAGGACTCGGGAATCACCTTGATGTAATCTAAACGATCGTAAATGGCGATGGCGCTCTCGAGGACCGATCTACGGATCGCAACGTCGCGCTTACCGGGCACGGCGTCGGGCTCGACGTCGACTTCCGCCACAACCTCGGTCGGACTCTGGGAGACGATTCGGCGTACCTTCACGCCGGAGCCAAAGTCCAGATCCACGGGACCGAGCTGTGGGGGCAGATTGTCGCCGATCAACCGCACGCGGTTCGCCGTCGATGGAGCCCTCAGGGCGGTTCGGTCGATGCCGATCAACGTGGGATCCGCCGATGCGCGCTGCAACTTCACATCGATTCCGAATTCCTCGTAGTCGCCCCAGAACCAGCGGCCTTCGGCCTGCGACTGGTCCGGGGAGAACCACATCACTTCGCGCATCTGTCCCGGCGGATCGCTGGGCGCCCGGTTTCCCGCGGCGCCGCCATTGGAATTGGATCGTCCTCGCCAGGAATAGCCGGCATATACCAGACCTTGCCCCGACCGGGCCAGAGTCGTGCCATCCTTTGCCGACTGAAGTTTGAGCCGTGTGATGAACTCGTCTTCGGTAGCGCCCGGCTCCATAGCCATTTCACCGTAATACCTCCCGCGTCCCGATATATTCGCGGAAACCAGCCACCGGCCGGCCAGCTTCGGCGCCCGCATGCGCGCCTGCCATGCGGCCCACTCGGCGGTGTGCAAAGGTGCGCTCTTGCCAAGATACGCAACCGCCTCATCTACCGGCAGGACCGGTGGCGCACCGTCGCGAGCAGCCGGTGGTGGAGGCACACCGCCGCCGCCGGCCGAGAGACCCCGGCGAAATGCGTCATCCGCAGTCGGGTAGAGCGCTACGTGTAGATTCGTCAGCAGTTTCCAATCGTCCGCCGACCGCCTCCAGGAAAGCGGGCGCCCAAACGGATGGCAATTCGCACACGCGCCGCGGACCGCGTCATTCGGAATATTCGTCTCATCTTGAGTCCGGTGTTCGGCGATGTACATCACGGTCCTGGCTTCTTCGGGGGCCAAGCCGTGATGGGAGCTCAGGTATTTCACGATCGATCGCGCGTCGGCGGGTGTAAGGCTCAGCCCGTTCAGGCGCACCATTCGCTTGATCGCTTCTTCCCACCCCTCCGGCGTTGTTCGCTCCCAGGAAATTCGGAGAAGGTTTCCTTTTGCATCCTTGGTATGGCATCCCGCGCACTTGGCGATGACCAAAGGATCGGTGACAGGAATTCCTTCTTCCGGCAGGGAGCTCGCCGTCGCGAGGTTGGCAGGTGTCTCAACTTGTCTGCCGACTTGACTGAGGGCCGGAAGGGAAAAGATCAGGAGAGACGCGACTAATAATTTCACAATCGAAGCTCCCGTAGGCTCATGAGTGCAACCACACGTTACGCAAGTCGATCCGTCGACATAAGTCGAACCTCGTGAAGACTTGACCGCGAACCATCCAAAAGGGACGGTAGATGGTAGTATGAGATCCTTTCGTTTTCTTGTCAACGCCCGTAAAGATCGCCGGGGGGCAAAGGGGATCGTTGAGATGTCGTGTCGCAAATTTACTGCTCCTTTAGGACGGCGTGGCACTCGAAGAGGTAGTGCGCTAAATGTGTAGCGCGGACCCTCGAAGACCGGAGCCTTGGGTCGTCTTCCATCATTATTAGAATGTCCGCGATCCGCAAACTCGCCGCCGAGGCCGTGGACAACGGGCTGCTCGCGCCTGAGTTGGCCCAGGGCATCAGTCGTGTGAAGAGCGCCAAGACGCAGGGAATCAGCGCGGGCAACTGGTTGTCGCAGCGGCAAGCGCAGGCGCTTCTTAGCGCACCCGATATTTCGACGGTCCGAGGCCTTCGGGATCGCGCGATCCTGGCTGTCCTTCTCGGTTGCGGACCCAGACGATCGGAGGTCGCGGCACTGACGTTCGGGCATATTCAACAGCGCGACGGACGATGGTGCATCGTGGACCTCGTCGGGAAGCACGGCCAGGTCCGAACTGCTCCAATGCCGAGCTGGGTGAAGGTGGCGATCGACGCGTGGACCGGCCCGGCGGGTGTGGTGGATGGGTATGTTTTCCGTGCAGTAAAGCGCGCGGACTCGAGGGGCGAGCACTTGGGCGAGAAGGTGGTTTGGCAACTCATCAAGCCGTACGCCGATGTAGCCGGAGTCCCCCGTATCGCCCCGCACGATCTGCGGCATACGTGCGCCAAATTATGACGGGCTGGCGGGGGCGAGCTGGAGCAGATCCAGCTACTGTTGGGCCATGCGTCGGTCCAAACGACGGAACGGTATCTTGGCACGAAGCAGGACTTAGTCAATGCTCCGAACGGTGCGATCAAACTGAGAATTGCTTCAACCGCGAGTTGAACGTCATTTCTCGAGTGCCTCGTCGGCCGCCTTAGTCACTTCTAGCCGCCATGGTGTTGGGAGTGATTACCTCCACAACTGAGATACTTGTCGCGGGAGCAACATGTGTCCAAGCCAATGCCTCTTGACGATTTCAGGGCGGTTCGTATTGTTCTCGAACCTGACGATTTCGCTCTGGGTTGCGACGAGCCCGACATGCCGCCGTCAGATCTCATCGCGAAGGATACCTGGCGCGGGATCACGGTACCTCCCGATGACGTGGCCATCAGAACCTCGGACCACAACGGCAGCGCTCTTGCCGAGATTTGTGCGCTATGGTCCTGCTGGGTGACCATAATCGGTGAGCCCGAAGAAGCCTTATTCACTGCCACGCTGGACGCCGGCGATGATCTACAGAATTCGGTCTTCAATGCGCTGCATGGATATTACCGCGCAGCTTTCTCCGCGCTACGCAGTGTAATCGAACTGATCACCATCGGCGCATGCGGCCCTTTCGCAAGGAACAGCCAGATATATGAAAACTGGAGAAGTGGGTGGCTGAGTTTGCGTTCGGAACCGCCTGCGACCGCTTGTCTTCGGAGCCGTTGCTGGACAGCTTCAACCGAGCGCTGCGCACCTCCGGGCAATCGCTGTTCGATGCGAGAGACAGGAGCCGCGGCGTTGCCGGGGGCTTTGCCCGGGAATTGTACGGCGATCTCTGCAACTACTCCCATTCCCGGCCCGGTTTTGCGGAAGGCGACCGGTGGAGCAGCAATGGCCCTGTCTATGTGCACGAGACGTTCCGGGAATGGCATTGTGCCTGGCTAAACACCGTTTCGCTGTGCGCAGTGCTGATTCTCATTGCACGCCCCCGGGCGGACCGCAGAGGAGTCGCCGCCCTGTTTACCGACAAAGTCGATATCGTGCCCGAAGACCTCCGGCACGCGTTTGCGGTGGCAGCTGCTTAGAAGGCGCAAAGCGCGGCACCGCTCCGTCTTCGACTCAACCGATTGAACCAAATTCCCGCCAATATCAAGGACGGGTACGCGGCAGGCTGCTGCGGGTTCCTCTGGTAAAGGCCGTTCCCCGCCGAAGCTAATCGTGGTCGGTCAGCCACGGCCGATCCCAGAGCTGATCTCTCGTGCCCAGAGGCATCCCTTCTCAAGCTTCATATCGTAGACGGCCCGACCGCCAAAGGCGGACCTAGACTTGATCCGAAAGTGATCCGCCCATGCCCTAATACGCGTGCCGCGCGCGGCATCGCCGCCAATACTTTTGAGGAACGCGCCGTAGGCCAGGCCAAAGCACCGTAGGCACTTCCGCACATCACTAGGCGGAGCCTCGATGAGAATGACGCCCCCTCCGCTTTCGAGCGGAAAGCGCTGGTCCGACCAAAAATCGGCTTCAGTAGTTAAAATGACCAGGCTGTTCTTTCTCGCAAAAGCGAGGAGATCTTCGTCTTCATGACGGTCCACGCCCAATTCCCTTGCTGTGGCGATACTGACCCTAGCGGCTCTGAGTTCCGAGACCACCTCATTCGAAATGTTCTGGTCTGCAAGAAGCCGCAACTTCGAACGGATCTCATGAGGGTCTTTCCAGAAATCCTCGCTTACTTGGAACCACTCCGAGCCGCTGTCGGAATTCGTCACGATTACCATTCAAACAGAGATGGGGCCCGGCGTGTTTGGTTCGCCCACCGGTGCTTTTGAAGGGAATGGACCTGCGGAGTCCACGGCGCTGGCCCGTTAATCCGTGATAACGGAAGCTATCTGGAGGCACGCGCACCGACCGCCAAGCACGGCGGCTAAGAAGCCCCTGAACGCGGCTTTCGGAGCGACGAGGCCTTTGACCTGCGGGCAGCGGGGTCCTTCGCGTCATCGGAAGTGCCGCCCTGCCAGAAGTCACCATCGTAGGGGAAGGTCACGACGACGAACTCGGCCGTAATCTCATCTTCAGTGGCCTTCAGTCATCTGAGATCATGAAATCGTGGTCGACGTCCTCACCGTCACCAACCTTTCTAAACTCTACGGCGAAACTATCGCCGCCGACGCAATCTCCTTTTCGGTCCAACTCGGCGAAATCGTCGGACTCCTTGGCCCGAACGGCGCCGGTAAGACGACTACCATCAACATGATCCTCGGCGTCCTTCAGCCGACATCCGGCACCATTCGGATTGATGGTGTCGACCTCTCGAAACATCGCTCTCGCGCCCTCCAATGCACCAACTTCCAAGCGGTTTACGCTCCGCTGCCAGGAAATCTGACGGTCGCGCAGAACCTGCGCATCTTCGGCATGCTTTACAGCGTCAAGAATATTTCCGCGCGTATCGAACAACTGATCCGGGACTTCGACCTCGATCATTTCCGCAACACCAAATGCGGCGTCCTGTCATCCGGCGAACAAACCCGCGTCAGCCTCGCCAAGGCGATGCTCAACAGCCCGAAACTGCTTCTGCTCGACGAACCGACCGCCTCGCTTGATCCAGCGACTGCGCAGGAGATTCGTACCAAAATCCGCGATTCCACAGCAGACCGCTCCGGCGTGCTCTGGACGTCGCATAACATGTACGAAGTCGCCGAGGTCTGCGACCGAGTCCTATTCCTCTCTCACGGCAAAATCCTGCTGGAAGGCGATCCCAAGCGTCTCCCGCGGGAGCATGGCAAGGAAACCCTCGAAGAACTCTTCATTGCCGTCGCCCGCGAACCCCTCGCGCTGGAGGGAACCTAAAATGTCGACGCAGCGCGCAGCGGCCATCGTGCTCCGCCAGCTGTACCTGTTCCGCGGGAGTCCGGCACGCATCATTCCCCTGTTCGCGTGGGTCGCGATCGACGTCGTCCTGTGGGGGTTCATCACACGGTATCTCAACTCATTCACATCCTCCGGGTACAATTTTGTCCCCGCGCTGCTCGGAGCCGTCCTGCTGTGGGATTTCTTCACCCGCGTCATGCAAGGAGTGACGACGGCATTCTTTGAAGACGTCTGGTCGCGCAATTTCCTGAACGTCTTCGCGACGCCAATCCTCATTTCCGAATACATCTCGGGCCTGGTTCTCTCGAGCATCTGGACCAGCATAATCGGGTTGATCGTGATGCTCGTTCTCGCCACGGTATTTTTTGGCCTTCATTCTTCGGCTACGGTTTGCTGTTGATTCCGTTCCTTCTGGTGTTGTTCGCCTGCGGAATCGCCCTCGGAGTCTTCGCCAGCGCCGTCGTGCTGCGTATGGGTCCTGCCGCCGAGTGGCTTATCTGGCCGATACCGGCGATGCTCTCGCCGTTTGCGTGCGTTTTCTATCCGCTCTCGACCCTCCCGCAATGGATGCACTGGATCAGCCGCGCCCTGCCGCCCTCCTACGTGTTCGAAGGGATGCGCACGATCATCGCCGGGCGGCAAGTCCTCTGGTTCGCTCTCCTGAACGGTGCAATCCTCGCGGTCTTTTATCTCGCTTTGTCGTGTTGGTACTTCTCGCGCGTGTACCAACATGTTGTCCGAACCGGCTTGATCGCCCGCTACAGCGCCGAAACCCTGAGTTGAGTCACAAAACCGATTTTCCGGAGCTCGTGTTTGGCATATTCGTTGGTGCTCCTCTGCTCGAACTCTTCGACACTCAGCCGGGATCTGGGCGCATCGCGACCGCCGGACGAGTGATGTTGGGCATTAACGGAAGCTGCGTCATATGGTCATTACCTCACTTCGGGGCAAACATCAACAAGTTTCGGTCGCCGATCATTTCTCCGATCAAGGCAAGCGACTACACGTTAAACTGGTTCCTAAATCTATTCGTTTATCATTCCTGACTTGCCTCACGAATGTCGCATTGGAGCCTTGGAGAACCAGAATTAAGTAAGATGTTTCGCAGCGGTCAAGACCCGCGGCTGAACGTCTGAAAGCACAGGAAACATTGGGAAGGGGGTAGGCAATGAGACTTTGGTTGATCGGAATTCTAGTGGGAGGCGTGCTGGCTTACGCAGTATTAGAAGCGCAAACGCCCGCAGCATCGCAAGGCGCCGTCGCCACTGCGTCCGCAGCAGATACCGCCAGAGCCAACGGTACACCAGGCAACGTGACACAGGCGCGGGTGCTGGCCGGTGCCAGCGGTGGCAATAACTGGCTTGTAAACGGCGGAAACTTTGAGTCGCAGCACTTCAGCCCGCTGAAGAGCATTAATGACCAGAGCGTAAACCATCTGGGCCTCGGCTGGGCGATCCCAATCGACGCTCACATGGGTCTCTCGACGGAGCCGATTGTCGTGGATGGTGTGATCTACCTCGGACTCCCTTTCGACGTCGTGGAAGCAATTGACGGCGTGACTGGAAGAATACGTTGGCGATTCGATCCTCACATCCGGATCAACGGCCCGTGGCGCAACTCTTATGAGGGGCGCAAGAATCGCGGCGTCGCGGTGTGGCACGGCAAGGTATATGTCGGGACCGGCGACTGCCGCATGGTGGCGATCGATGCGGCAACCGGGAAGAAGGTATGGGATACTCCGGTCTGCGATGCCGCCCAGACTGGAATCACTGATGCGCCGCGCGTCGGCGATGGCAAGGTTTTCACGGGCTGGGCGGGCATGGAGTACGACGTGCGAGGAGGCCTTGTAGCGGTAGATGCGGAGACGGGCAAGAAAGCCTGGACTTTCTGGACAGCGCCGGGCGATCCGTCGAAGCCGTACGAATCGAAAACGGTGGAGGAGATCGCCAAAACCTGGAAGGGTGATTCGTGGGAGCTCGCTGGCGCCAACGTGTGGACCGCGATGACCTACGACGCAGTCACGAACCTGTTGTTCATCTCGACCTCGACCGCCGGCGAGGCCGCTGGTGATTTTTCCAATATCAAACCGAGCGGCAATTTGTTGTTCGCAAACTGCATCATCGCGGTGAATGCCTCGACGGGTCAGTACGTGTGGCATTACCAGACCGCATACCCGCCAGATGGCGCGGAAGACTTCCACATTCTCGTGGCTAATCTAGCCCTCGGCGGAAATGAGCGCAGGGTGACCATGACCGTTCCGAGAAACGGCGTTTTTTATATGCTCGACGCTCGAAGCGGCAAGGAGATCCTTCCGCCGCGAGGAATCGGCGGAACGGCTTATTCATCCTTGAAGCAGATTGACTTGCGCACTCTGTCATCGGCCGGCTATCAAGATGCTGGTCGGCCACGCCTTCCCGCCACTGGCTTTGGGCACGGGTGGTTTCCCATGGGGTACAACCCCGAGACGGGACTTGTGTACATCTCGGCGTACGAGACCAGGGGAGATGGTCCGGGCGGTCGAGGGCCCACGCTTGAAGCCGATGGGCTGGGGCCGGAGGGGCAAGCCGCTGGGCTCGGTGGTAGCGCTGCAGGCGGCAGGCTTGAATATGCTCCATATGCTCCCGTCGCTCACGGCAAGCTGGTCGCGTTCGACCCTATCAATCAAAAGCCTCGGTGGGCGGTGACCCTTCCGGTCGAGATCAACGGCGGCGTCCTGACCACCGCGGGGAACCTGGTTTTTCTTGGGGACGCGAGCGGCGAGTTCGCTGCTTATGCCGCGGACACTGGAAGGAAGGTCTGGTCTGTTAAGACTGGTTCCGCGATCCAATCTGTACCTGTCACGTATGTCATCGATGGCGAGCAGTATATTCTGACGCCTGTCGGGATGGGAGGTGGATACCGTTTGTTCGGGAAAGCGAGCGACATGTCTACCCTCGAAACGAAACGGGGACCAGCACGCCTGCTGGCGTTCAAGCTTGGCGGCAAGGCCGCGATGCCAGTGATTCAGACCGACATTCCCCCTGTGCCGAAGCCACCCGAGCAGCCCGGCGGCGTGCAGCAGATTGCTGAGGGCGCGCGTGTCTACAACAAGTTCTTCTGCCAGAAGTGTCATTCACCCGAAGCGGACGGGAGTGGCGCGTGGGTGCTCAATGGCGAGGTGCCCGATCTTCGCTACATGCCGCGCGACGTCCATCAACAATTCAACTCGATTGTATTAGGTGGAAGCCATGTCGAACAGGGAATGCCGAGATACAGCACCCCTCCGGGCTGGCCGTTGATCAAGACCGCGATGACGCAGGAGGAAGCGGACGCGCTGCATGACTACATCATCGATTTGCAGTGGCGAGCGTACAAGCTGGGCCCGCGGGGAGTGAAGAGCGCCGACTCGCCCGGACAATGAGTATTTCGCGCGAAGGTGCTGCTCTGAATCTGTCTCGGTCCGTGCGACGCCCCGACTCGATTAAGACTCGAAAGACATCGCGCGACTGACTACAACCGTGCTTCGCCAATAGCACACGTTGTTATCGAACATTATCGGCTTGTCCGAGCGTTTCTCGCTGAAGAGCGAGATCGAACATGCCGACTTCCCGGGACGAATCAAGAGCGCTTACGTGATGGCCACGGCGTCGCGTGTCTTTGGGACCACGACCGCCTGCTCTATCACGTGACCGACAGTGGCATCATCGTCGTCGAAGGAGACCGCTCGGTGGTGGACGTCGTCACCATGCTGGTTTGATCCCGACGGCCGTGAAGCCTTCTGCGGCCGCCCTTTCGCTGCTTCACGTCACCACTTCAGACGGTTCAGCGCGATCTTGCCGTCGTTAATCACCAGCAGAACATCCCCTAAACCGTCGATATTTCCCGGCTCGAGGGGGTTTCGCTCGATCACCACCAAATCGGCTTCGAGACCGGGCTTGATGGCGCCGGTTCGCGCGGAGATGCCCAGACACTCGGCGGCAACCGATGTCGCCGCTTTGATGGCGTCCATCGGCGGCATGCCGATGCCGGCTAGCTCGGCGATTTCATGCGGGATGCGCCGGTTGCTCTTCGGACCGTAGGTCGTGTCCGTCCCGGTGACGATCTTTACGCCCATCTTCCAGGCGTGCGCCGTCATCTCGCGGACGCGCGGCAGCATGTAGCGGCCGCGAATCACCAGATTCGGATCATCGTAGTCGCCGGCCGCGTCGATCAGGTCGATCACCGTGGCGATAGTCGGATCGAGATAGGTGCCGCGGCGCTTCATCTCGGCGAGCGTCTCGTCGGTGAGGTACGTCCCGTGCTCGATGGACCATACACCCGCCCGGACGGCCGCGGCGGCCCCTTCGGCGCCGTGGGCGTGCGCCGCCGTGGGAATGCCTTTCGACTTCGCGAGATCCACGATGGAGGCCATCACTTCATCGCTGAAGGTGCGTTTGCGCGGATCCGTGTCGGGAGTGCCGGCGCGCTCGGTGGCCAGAATCTTCATCACCTGGACACCGTGATCGAGATTGACTTGCGCGATGCGGCGAGCCTCCGCCGCCGTGGTCAACGTCTTGCCTATGAGGTCGAACAGCTTCGGCGCGTCCAGAAAGATTTCCGGCGCCGGTTGCGGTCGCACGTGGTACCCGGATGCGATCACATCCGGAAGATCCGCCGCGCCCGCCCGATGCAGGTCGCGAATGCCGATGTCGGCGAAATGGCTCACGCCCATGCTTCGCACCGTTGTCACGCCGGAGCGCACGGCGGCCCGGGCGGCGGTTAGATTATCGATATGCACGTGCGCGTCGATGTAGCCGGGCAGCAGCCACTTGCCTTCGAGATCGAGCACGGTGGCGCCGGCTGGAGCCGGGAGATCACCCTGGGCGATCCTTTCGATGTGGCCGCTGCTCACGATCACGGTCGCGCCGCCGAGCGGCTGATCGGAGACGCCGTCGATCACGTTGGCGTGGCGGAGAACAATCGTCTGGGCTGGAAGCGCGGCCGCGAAAAGCAAGAGCGTGAGAATCGGTGATGATCGCATGGGGCACTCGCTTCCGTACAAGATATCACCTCTGGGCGCCGCGCCCCCCACCGCCATCCCCATCAACGCCGGCGCATCCGTACAATTCGGCCCTCTCACCCGTGAAGCACACCAATCTTCCATGGAAGGTATCGAGCCATGCTGCCGCGATTCATGAGGCCCGTTAGGTGGTGTTATCGGCCTCAGCCGAAAGGGGAAACAGACACCAGAATCGATGGATGACCGAGTGCAGACGTTTTCAATAGGTTCCTAACTAGGCGACCACTGAAGCGTTCAGCGCTGGCCGACCGCCGGATTGCATAAAATCGCTCTTGACAAGGGTGATGCTACACCTCACGATATATCGTGAGGTGTACTTATGGAGCCATCGCTGCTTGTGCTTTCAAGTCTGGCCGAGGGTGACAAGCACGGCTACGCCATGATGGTGGACATTGAGGCTTTCTCGGGGATTCGTCTTGGTGCAGGAACGCTGTACGGAGCGATCACCCGCCTAGAAGAACGCGGTTGGATTCAGGGCCTCGATTCCGACGATCGCCGCCGGCCCTATCGGCTAACGGCGTTGGGCCGCAAGCACCTTAAGGAGCAATTATCGACGCTCGACCGCGCGGCCAAGACCGGTCTCACTCGACTCAGGCGCGCATGAGGAGCGTGTTGCATAGGCTGGTAAGGCTCTACCCGCGGAGTTGGCGTGAGCGCTATGAAGGAGAGTTCCACGCAGTATTGGACGATGCCATGCCGCGGCGGAGGGACTTCTACGACGTTTTCAAGGGGGGTGTCATGCTGCGAATTGAGTACGGAGTATTGTGTAGAGCCCAGGCGTTCGGAATCGCCTTGGCGGTAATCGCGGTGCTTGCGGTGCGATTCATGCCCGCACCGTACGAATCTGAGGCCGTCGTTTCCACACAATCCGTTTATTTTCTGGAACGCCCAGTTACCGATGAGATGAAAATCGTGACCGAGAGGGCGTTCAACGAAGACAAACTCGCTGCCGTGGTGGAAACACTCAATCTGTACCCCGACAGTCGAGTGAAAGGAGGTACCGAGAAGGCGATACAACGGGTTAGAGAGGGCATGCGCGTTTCTACGCAGTTTCCAAGGGGATCCTTTGTCCTCACCTCCATCAGTTTCCGCCACCCGGATCCTGTCATCGCCAAAAGCGTCACGATCGCTTTGGTGACGAATTTCATCGATGAGACCATTCGGCTCCAGTCTGCGGAACAATTTGCCGCTGCAGTGGCTGCGGAGGGAAAGGTGCGTACCGGTAATATTGGATCTTACAAAATGTTTCCACGAGCTCCAGGCCAACTTCTATCCGCCGCCACTGAAGGACATCATCCAGATCGGCCCAAGTTGACAACGGTGGGCGGTCTGGCCCTGGCAGAGGGTTCACAGATCGGTTTGATCATCGCGCTGCTACGACGCCGCACGCTACCTCCTCGACTGGAAATGCAACCCGCTTCAATTTAGGAGGGACACTAGAAGAGATGGCTCCCGACCAAGTTAATCTGGCAGGTCGACAAGAGTAGAAGAGGTCAAAGCCGCCTGATGTCCACCATTATCGTCAAGCTCTTGCGAGGTGGACGTCAGGCGTCAACTGAACCTGTGACCCAGGCGTTACGGCGATGGAGGGCCGCCCCATTCCTCGGCGAGCATCGCGTAAAGCGAACTGCTTTTCCACACACCGTGGATCTTCAGGTTCTTGACCAGGAAGCCCTCCTTTCGCATGCCTACCTTCTCTAAAACGCGTCCCGAAGCTGGATTCTCTGGAAGGCTGGTTGCCCAGATTCGGTGTAGCTTGAGTTGTTGGAATCCGAAATCGAGCAATTGCCTGACGGCTGCGGTTGCGAACCCTCTACCCCAGGATTCAGGGCTGACGAGGTACCAGATCTCGCCTTCCTCGGCCCCGCGGAGGATCACAACACCACAAATCCCGACGACGTTACCGGTCGGGCCGTCGCAGATTGCGCGAACGACGGATCTCCAGGGATCTGAGGTAGAGTCGGCGAGCGAGTCTCGAAGGAACTTCTCACTTTCCTCTTGGGAGCAGAGGGGCAAAAGCATGTGGCGCACCACCTCTACCCGCGAAAGCAGTCCGTGAACGGCGCCAGCATCCCCCCATTCCAGACTGCGCAGCCTGACCATTGCCCGGGTCCTCTGCAATGAGTATAGGCACGGTCACGAGCCCAGCCGCCCAAGGATCGGGCCCGTTAAGTCCTTAGGCTTGATCGGAAGTGTTCCGGAGCGGAAGATGTGGGTGCGCGCCGGGCGAGCGGGCGCC
>Ga0209415_10002387_pt1 | contig 35186 bp, 25 predicted proteins | sample PeaSoiSIISIP2007_FD_187696 | JGI IMG/M metagenome (GOLD analysis project Ga0209415, IMG submission 187696) | Peat soil microbial communities from Weissenstadt, Germany - SII-SIP-2007 (SPAdes) (version 2) | ecosystem: Environmental > Terrestrial > Soil > Wetlands > Peat | place: Germany... | reverse complement strand
TGAGCAGCCACGACCCGATTGACGCTCTCGTCGAAATTCAGGCCGGTCAGATCAATGACGTCACCGAAGCGTTGCAGGTGCCGGGGTGAAATCACCCGGGGTGACCAACCGATCACCCACACGATACGGCAGACGTCCCGCGACGCCTCGGCAAGCGCAAAGATCGGCGCAGAGTGCTCGTCTTGGAATACCGCGAGGCGAGGTACCTGGGTCACGTTGCCTTTCTCGCCCGGTTGCTCATTCTTGGCGCACCTTAATCCCGTCGCGGTTTCCAGGACCTAACCGGACGTGACCGCGGGTTCAGACTGAAGGTGTCGTGGCGCCCGGCGCGCTTGCCGGTCGGTGCGGGCGCAGACCGGCTTCGCCGAGAAGTCGCCCTTCGTCGAGCTTGTTCGACTTGTTGAGGGGCAGCTCCTCGACGATCTCGATTCGGTCGGGCAACATGGTCTCGGGAAGCCTCTCGAGGGCGGCCAGTCGCAAGTCGAGGGCCGAAAGTGGGCGCTTGGTCACGACGAAGGCGACGATGCCGAGTTCGCCCTCGTTGTCAAAGGTCGTGCACGCGGCGGCCGCAACGTTCGCCAGAGCGCGCACCGTCTCACCTAGCTCGATGAGCGAGATGCGGATCCCGCTGCGCTTCACCACCCGATCGGCCCGGTCCACGTACACGTAGTCGCCCCTCTCGTCTCGATAGACGAGATCGCCCGTCCGGTAGACCACTTCACCGGGCACCACGTCACTGCGCAAGACCTCATCGGTCAGTGTCGGCGCATTCCAGTAGCCATTCATGAGCTGCGCACCGCCGATGTAGAGCTCGCCAACGCGGTCCGTCTCTTCGATCATCGTTCCGTCTCGGTCCACGAGATGAAAGGACACTCCGGCGTGGGGGCGACCAATGGGAACGGCGCCGCGTTCGAGCATGGCTGGAGTCAGCTGAACGTGCGAGACGGCGATGGTGGTTTCCGTGGGCCCATAGCGATTGAACACTCGAACGCCGGGTGCGTGCGACCACAGCGCGCGGATGTCCTCAACCGAACAGGCCTCGCCGCCGAGCGCAACGACGCGGAGCGTCGAATCAGCGAGCGCCTCGACCTTTGGGCTAGCGAGAAGGAGACGAAGATAGCTCGGCGAGAAGCTCGTGTACGTGATGCTCTCTCTCGCGACCACTTGAAAGAACGTTCGGGGAAACAGCAGCGCGTCGCGGGGCCACAGAACAGCGGTGCCGCCAGCGAACAGGGTGGCGAACACGTTCGCGTACGCGCCGTCGAAGTAGAGCGGGGATACGCACAGCGCTCGGGTGTCGCGATCGAGGCCCACCGCGCTGGCGGCGGCTCGCACGGCGGCCCCGAAGGCGGCGCTTCCGATCTGGACCCCCTTAGGCGTGCCCGTCGTACCCGACGTGTAAATCATGTAGGCGACGCGCGAGGAAGGATCGAGCGATGTGGTCGGGTTCGATTCCTCGGAGCGCAGGTCCGAGATTGTGACGGTCGCGACGTCGCCAAACGACGCAACGTCCCCTGGATCGCTGGCGGTCACTACGAGTGCCGGCTCGCAGTCGCTGACAATGTTCACCAACCGGGCCACGGGGTCTCGGACGGCCAAAGGGACAAAGGCCGCCCCGACCCAGAGGATCGCGAGCGCCGTGACGACGAAGTCCACTGAATTGTCCAGTAGTAGGGCGACACGATCGCCGTCACCGACGCCTCGTCGGGCGAGGGCGGCACCGACGCGGGCTACTTCATCTATCAGTTGGGCGTAGCTCAGCTCTCGATTTTCGTCCCTGACGGCGGGGTGACCCGGTTCGCTATCGGCGTGGCCGATGATCTCGCGAAGCACGTCGGGTGTCGTCAACGCATCCCTCACGCGGGCACTGGTTGCGCGCCGCGAAGCAGTTGGCCCGGCAGCTGCCCGGTCGCGACGCCGTCCTCGAACGTCACCGCCCCACGCTTGATCGTCCAGCGGTACCCCGTCGCCGCTTGCAAGAGACGGCGCCCACCGGCCGGCAGGTCAGTGACGATTCGCGGGGGAGCGCAGGCGAGGCGCTCGAAATTGATGACGTTGAGGTCGGCGAGGTAGCCCGGAGCCACGACGCCGCGGTCGAGCCAACCGAAGTGCGACGCTGGCCGACGCGTCAGCTGGTGGACGACCCACTCGATCGGCAACTGCTCGTCGCCGCTTCGATCGCGCGCCCACAGCGTCAGATACGTCGTCGTCATGCTCGCGTCACAGATCGCCCCGCAGTGCGCCCCACCGTCGGAGAGCCCAAACAACGCGACGGGAGAGGTGATCATTTCGCGGACCGCGTCGAGGTTCCCGTGGACGAAATTGAACAGTGGCGTGTAGATGAGCTGGCGGCCCTCTTGCTGGAGCTGCACGTCGTAGGCGTACTCGCGAGGATCGACGCCGAGACGCCGGGCCGTAGCCCCGAGGGACTTGCTCGGATCGAGGTCGTAGTCCACCGGATCATCGAGGACGAACATCTCGTCAAAGCGACGAAAGAAGGCGTAGCCGGCGAAGGCGTCCGGGCCTGAAGTCACCGTCGCGTGACCTTCGAGTATTCGTCGGCGCCGGTCAGGGTCCCCCAGGGCAAGGACCCGGTCGGCGAGCGGCCGGTCGGCGATTTGAGCGTAGGCCCGTGAAGGGGTAAACACGTTGGCTGACGCCTGAAGGCCAAGCAGTACCCCGATGGGTCGGGGAGCGACCTGGGCCTTCACGTCGAGGCCCTCGCCGTGGAGCGACGCGGCCAAGTCCATGAGGTCGCGCCAGCGCTCGGGCGCTTCGTAGTCCTGCTGGACGGTAAGACTGACCGGACGCCGGCTCGCGCGGGCGAACTCTGCGACGAGTGAGAACTCCGACGCCGCAAAGTCGTCGTCGGTCGTTCGGTAGCTGTCCGACACGAGCTGGAAGACCCCCTGACCCCGGCGCTTCAGCACCGACGCCAGCGCTTGCAGCTCGGGCTCTCGAGCCCGGAGGGTCCCGAGATGCACACGACGGCTCGTCTTGTGCCGCTCGGTGCGCGACGTCGAGATACCCAGTGCTCCGGCGTCGAGGCCCTCGTCGAGGAGACGGGCCATCGCGGCGAGCTCGCCATCGTCTGGATGCTCGAGGGGGTCCGCGCCCCGCTCGCCCATCACGTAGGCGCGCAGCGCGGCGTGCGGGACGTGCGTCGCGACGTCAATTGTGCGTTCTTGGCGCTCGAGCGCGTCGAAGTACTCGGGAAACGACTCCCAGTCCCAGCGCAGTCCCTCGTGGAGCGCCGTTCCGGGGATGTCCTCGACTCCCTCCATCATCTCAATGAGTTCGTCGTGGAAGCTGGGGGCAACGGGCGCGAAGCCCACCCCGCAGTTGCCCATGGCGACGGTCGTCACGCCGTGATGCGAGGACGGCGCCAGCCAGGGGTCCCACGTGGCCTGGCCGTCGTAGTGCGTGTGCGGGTCGACGAAGCCGGGGGTGACCAACAGTCCTTCGGCGTCGATCTCGCGTCGGCCCCGGGCAACGTCGTCGCCGACGGCGACGATCCGGTCGCCCTCGATCGCGACGTCGGCTCGGCGCGCCGGCTGGCCGGTGCCGTCCACGACGAGGCCGCTGCGGATGACTAGGTCTGCGCTCACCGATGGACCACCTTGCCTTAGCCCCCCAGAGCCCAGCGGCGGATGGACTTGCGTTCGGCGCTCAGCGCTTGGAACTGCTTGTCGGATAGCGACAACCTCGCCGCGGCGCAGTTCTCCTCAAGATGCTCGAGCGACGAGGTACCGGGAATGGGCAGCATGACCGGCGACCGGCGAAGCAGCCAGGCCAGGCCAACCTGGCCCGCCGTAGCGCCGAGCTCGCGCGCCACTTCATCGAGCGGTCCATCCGGAGCGAAGAGCTTGCCGCTGCCGAGGGGATGCCACGGCATGAAGCCGATGCGCTGTTGCTCGCAGTAGTCAAGGACGTCGTCGGCCCCGCGTTGGGCGATGTTGTACTGGTTCTGCACGCTCACGAGTGGGACGATCTGGCGCGCCCGTTCGATCGCAGCGACGCCCACCTCGGAGAGCCCGACCTCGCGTACCTTGCCCTCGTCGCGCAGCGCCTTCAAGAGACCGAACTGCTCGTCGGCGTCGACCTTGGGATCCACGCGGTGAAGTTGAAACAGGTCGATCACCTCGACGCCGAGCCGGCGCAGGCTCCCTTCGCACTGCTCGCGCAGGTACTCCGGCCGCCCGCACTCCACCCACCGGCCCGGACCGGGTCGGGTGAAGCCGGCCTTGGTAGCGATCACCAGCGTCTCCGGATAGGGGTGGAGCGCCTCGAAGATGAGCTCCTCGGCGACGTTCGGGCCGTAGGAGTCAGCGGTGTCGAGGAGATTGACCCCGAGCTCGACGCTGCGACGAAGGACGCTCAGCGCCTCGTCGCGATCGCGCGGTGGGCCCCAGACACCGCGTCCGGTGAGCTGCATCGTGCCAAAGCCGAGTCGACGCACACTCAGCGAACCCAGCTGCATCGTGCCGGCGTCACTCGCCATCGCCTGTCTCCAATTTGGTCGTCTCGGCGGGGCTCGTGTCGAGCACGAATCCCTGTTCCGAGCGTCAGATCATGGTATCGCCCAGCGCTCGGAATCGGTCGATGACGTGGTACTACGCGGCGTGAGAGGCGTAACCTGGTGCTACGGCGTACGCGAAGAGGGGACCGCCCTGTCAATGATTTTGCAGTGTCCACGGGCGAGGGCGCGCACGGCGACAACGGGATCGTGGTCCGCCGAGGCTTCGCCAAGCGCCGAGCGATGATCGAGTTCGCAATCGTCGGTCTGGGTCCCTGGGGACTGTGCGTGCTCGAGCGCACCGTCCATCGCGCGCGACGGCTTACGACCTCGGTTCGGGTGCACGTCGTCGAACCAGGCCAACTCGGCGGAGGGGTCTACTCAAGGGAGCAGCCCGACTACCTCATACTCAACAACCCCTGCGGGCAGCTCTCCCTCTACGCCGCCCCTGAGGACGGCGAGGCCCCGCCCTACGCCGTGGGACTCTTCGAGTGGGCCGTTGACCAGGGTTACCGATGGGTGGGCTCCGAGTGCCGCGTCGGCTCGGCGGGCGAGGCGATCCTGCCGACGGACTATCTTCCGCGACGACTGATGGGCGAGTACCTGGCGTGGTTCTACCAGACGCTCGTCGAGGACGCACCCCCCAATCTGGAGATCGTGCGCCACTACGCGGCCGCGAACGACGTCACGCCCGAAATCGGAGGTCGCGAGACCGTGTGGCTCGACAACGGCTCGAGGATCAGCGTCGACCACGTGATGCTCACCTCGGGCCATACGTGGAACGCGGAAGCCGTCGAGGCCCCCGGCGAGGTGCACTACCTACGGCCGTACCCCGTCGAGCACTTCGATGCGACCATCGCGCCCGCTGAGTCGGTCGCTATCGCCGGGATGGGGCTGGTCGGCTACGACCTGCTGACTGCCCTCACGATTGGCCGCGGTGGCACGTTCGAGACCGTGGGCGAGCGCCTGCGCTACGTGGCGAGCGGCCGCGAACCCGACATTGCCCTCTACTCGAAGTCCGGCGTTCCCTACTGCGCGAAGTCGGCGCACGGCGTCGATCCCACCGGCGACTATCAGCCCATCGTGTGCACGCCGGCCGCGTTCAAAGAGATGACCAATCCCTCGGGTTCGCCCCTGCGCCGGCGCGTCGACTTTCGAAATGATCTCCTGCCGCTGCTTTACGCCGAAATGCAGGTGCGCTACTACATCCAGGCCGCCTTCCTGCGGGGAGGAACCGTTGCCGCATCGACCGTTCGCGAGCAGTTCCAATCGGGCTGGGCCCAGGGGACCTTCGGTCGCCTGGTGGACCGACTCGAGCCGATATACGGCCGCTTCGACCCCGCTGGCGTCATCTTCGCCGACGTCGGGGCGAGCTTCGCGTCGAGTGATGACTACCAGGCTCACGTCTACCAAATGGTGGAGACCGATCTCAACCAGTCGCTCTTGGCCGGTGGCAGCCCGGTGAAGGCGGCCCAAGAGGTGACGCGAATCCTGCGAGACCAGATGCGTTCGGTTATCGAATTCGGCGGACTCTCACTGCAGTCCTTCATCGACTTCCAGTCCAACGTGCGGGGCCGGATCAATCGCATCGAGGCTGGCCCGCCACCGATGCGCTCCCAGCAGCTCCTCGGCCTGCTCGACGCCGGCGTCGTGCACGTGCCCTTCGGGCCCCATCCAGAGGTCAGCGTGGCGAGCGATGGGACCACCCTGATCCGATCGACGGAGCTGGCCCAGTCAATCGAGAAGAACGTCAACGTCGTGATACGCGGCCATCTCGACCTGCCGTCACTGGCTCGGTCCAGCTCGCCCCTGCTCGCCCGGCTCTACGCCAAGGGCCGCCTCACCCAGTTCAGTTACGGCGACACGTCGGTCGGCAGCGTCGCCATCAGCGAAGACTTCCATCCCTACGACGCCGAGGGTCGCCTGCAGTCAAGCATCTCGGTGCTCGGGGTTCTGACCGAGGGCGTGCGGTACTTCACGCACTATCTACCGTCGCCGCGCAGCCGCCTGCGCGCCGTGATGGACGCGCAGCGCTGCGTCGAAAGCATCATTGGCTGAAGCGGGCGCCGTCACTCCGCGACGGGTGCGGGGAGCCGTGGCCCATCGGCCGGTGGTGTCGCAGGCGACGACCTAGCTCGTCGCCTTAGCCAGTGCTTGATCGATGTCGGCGATCAGATCGTCGACGTGCTCGAGTCCGATGGAGAGTCGTATCATCTCTGGTCGGATGCCGACCGCGATCAGTTCACTCGCGCTCAGTTGGCGATGCGTGGTCGAGGCCGGGTGGATGACCAGGGACTTGGCGTCGCCCAGGTTGACCAGCCGCTTGAAGAGTTCGACGGAGTCGAAGAACGCCAGCCCCGCCTCGTACCCGCCGGGCAGACCGAAGGTGATGATCGAGGGCACGTGGCCCTTCAGGTAGCGCTGGACGAGGTCGTGGTAGGGATCGTCGGGGAACCCCGCGAAGCGCACCCACTCGACGCGCGGGTCGGCGGCCAGGTAGGCGGCGATGGCTCGCGCGTTGGTCTCGTGACGCTCGAGGCGCACGGAGAGCGTCTCGAGGCCCTGTAGCAGCAGGAAGGCGTTGAACGGCGAGAGGGAGGCCCCGGTGTTGCGGAGCTGAATCGATCGCGCCCGCACGGCGAAGGCCCGCTCGGGGAAGTCCCTCGCGAAGACCACGTTGTGAAATGCCACCTCGGGCTGATTGAACCCGGGGAACCGGTCGGCGTGCTCGGACCACGGGAAGCTCCCGCCGTCGATGACGGCGCCCCCGAGAGTGGTGCCGTGCCCGCCGATGTACTTGGTGAGCGAGTGGACCACGACGTCGGCGCCGTGGTGGATGGGCTTCAAGAGCAGCGGCGTCGGGACGGTGTTGTCGACGATGAGTGGCACGCCGGCCCGATGCGCCACGTCAGCGACCGCCTCGAGGTCCACGACGTTGCCCGCCGGATTGCCGAACGACTCCAAGAAGACGCAGCAGGTTCGCTCATCGATCAGTGGACCGATCGACTCCGCTCGGTCGTCGAGCGCGAACCTCGCCTCGATGCCGAAGGTCGGCAGCACGTGCGCGAAGTACGTGTAGGTCGCCCCGTAGAGCTGGGGTGCCACGACGAAGTTTGATCCGGCCTGGGCGACGGTCAGGATCGAGTAGCTGACCGCCGCCATTCCCGACGCCACGACGATGGCCGCCGTGCCGCATTCGAGGGCCGCGAGGCGTTTCTCCAGGACGTCGGCCGTCGGGTTGTTGATCCGGTTGTAGTGGAACCCCGATATCGCCAGGTCCATGATCGCGTTGGCGTGCTCGGCGTCGATGAAGTCGTTGGCCACGGTCTGGTAGATCGGTACCGCGACCGCCCGCGTGCCGTCGGCCTGATAGCCGCCGTGAATGGCGATCGTCTCATCGTGCATCGACGGGGTCCTCCTTCAGTTTCGCCCTCGACAGCCAGTTCGCATAGAAGCGGGTGGCCATCGAGCGCCAGGGCCAGGGCGCCCGCTTACCGACCTCGTCGAACGGATACGAGTCGATGAGGATGGGATCCCGCTCGCCGCTGATGATCTGGTGGTGCAGCAGCTGGAGCGGCTCCCAGTCGTCGGCGGCCACGCAGTGAAAGGGCAGATAGGGCAGATCGTCGCGCTCGTGATGCACGTAGCGCCCCGCGTCACGGCGGTACTCGCGCAGCAGGCTCGAGGGATCGTACTCCGGGTGTCCCTGCACGAGGACGAGCTGGCATTCTCCTTCGTCGCGGGTCGCTACGGCCCACCCATCGTCGGAATCGATGGCGATTTGGTAGCCGGCGTGGACCAGCGGGTCGGTGGGCACGGTGTTCCAGCGCGAGTGCGCCAGAAGAACCTCGGGTTCCAGGCCGGCGTTCAGCGGGTGATCTGGCTTGACGTGCTGGGGAAAGACGCCGGTGTGCTTCGACGGGAGACTCACGCGCTCGATGTCGTCAAAGACAGTGGCGGCGGCGTGGGCCGCCAGGCACGAGAGCAGCATTGAGCGAACGTGCTCGCGGGCCCAGGAGATGAGCTCGACCAGATCGGACCAGTAGGCCTCGTCCTGGATATGGCGTTCGACGGGGTTCGATCCCGTCACGATCAGGAGATCGGGCGGGTCGGCGTACAGCGTTTCGAGCGGTGAGTACTGCTCGGCGATCCGAGCACCCGCTTTCGCTCCCCGGGGAACGCCGGCCATCGTGTAGCGGCGGATTTCGATGATCTCGGACTGAGAGCCGGCGCTGAGCAGGTCAAGATACTGGCGCTCGGTGGTGTCAAAGGCGCCGTCGGGCATGTTGTTGACCAGCGCGCAGGTCCAGCGCGTCGCTCCGCTGGGTCCCGTCGAGTCGTCCGAGCGCGCGGACGCGGCCGACGCCAGCCGCACCGTCACTAGAAGTGGCTCACGTTGGCGTACGTCACCGTCACCTCTTCATTGAGCAGCCGGTTTACCGCTTGCAGCTCGCCGTAATCCTTGGCGGCCCCGACGACCGCCATGATGTGGTTTCGCGACCCGTCCCTCCAGTCCAGCTCGGCCCCCGGTCCCTGGTGCACGGTGATCGAATCGACGCCAGGGTGGTCGCTGACCGTGTCAATGCCGGTGATCGACGCCACGGTGGCCGAGACCGCCGGCGGTTGGAGGAAGAACCGGTAGCCGATGCGATCGGTGGCGATGGGTCCGTCAATCGCGATCGCTTCGCCGAGGGAAAGTCGAAGGGTCAGCTCCACGAGGGCGAATCCAGTGGCGCGGGCCAGCATCTCGGGAACACCGCCGCCGACGCGACCGTTGACTTCGATGATGCGCGGGCCCTGTGGCGTGAACTTGATTTCGGTGTGCAGGCAGCCCGTCGTGACCTTGAGCGCATCGATCGCCGACGAGGCGAGAGCGAGCGCCGCCGCCTCGTCGCTGTCACCGAGCGAGGCGGGGATGAAGAAGCCGGTCTCTCGAAAGTTCTCGGCCAAGGGAAACCGGCCGGTCAGGGCGAGGTGGCTGACGACCCCGCGCGCGACCACGCTCTCGACCGAGACGTACCCCGCGTAAGGACTGGCAGCGCGAGCGGGATCGTCGGCGAGGTAGCTCTCGAGGACCATCTCGGGGCGAGACGGTCCGAGCGCCCTGAGGTACTCGTCCAAACGTGCCCGGTCGGGTATCAAAAATGTGAAACGGCTGCCCTGGGCCGAGCGTGGCTTCAAAATGGCGGGCCAGCCCACCCTCGCTTCCGCCTCAGTGAGGTCTGGCTCTGCCATCTCGCGCGTGACGACGTAGCACTCCGGCACGTCGAGTCCGGCCTCGCGCAGCACGCTCCGTTGGCGGGCTTTGTCGGTGAGGGCAACGGCTGTCTCAGCCGAGTGGAAGGGCAGGTTGAGCGCATCAGCGACCGCGGCGAAGGTGAGCATGTTGGCGTCGAGGTAGGTGGCGATACCGGCCGGCTGATACGGTGCCGAGAGCTCGGCGAGTATCTCTTCTGGCCCAAGCCCGCTGATGTCGACGACTGGGGCGAATCGATCGAGGAGCGGCGTCATTTCGTGCATCTCGGGGATAGAGCCGTCGATCATCCACAGCAGGTCGCACACGCTCGCGGCGGCCGCGGTCAATTGCATCACCGGCACGCATCGTGGTCCGTAGCCGACGGCCACGAGGGGGCGACTGGTGCCGGACGTAGAATCGATCGTGCCCCCTGTCACTAAGCAGAGGTTAGCGTTGTACCAGGCCCGCGCCCACTAGAGAATCGCTGGTTCGAAGGCACTCGCGCCAGGGCCTTCGTGACGAAATGGATGGAGACTACATCGCAATGCCGGTCGAAATCATCGGAATGGTGGGCACTCGAGACGCCTCGGAGATCAAGGGTCCACTGGTGGACGGCCCGGTCGTCGACTGGATGGACGGCCCGGTCGTTGACCGCGACTATTTAATTGACATCTCGCACGCGCACGACGACGGCGGATTCGATCGCGTGCTCGTGGGCTACGGCGCCGTCGCGCCGGAAGCTTGGACCGTCGCCGCCGCGGTGCTGCACCACACCAAGAACCTAAAGGTACTGGTGGCGCAGCGTCCGGGCATCATGGAACCAGTGGTCATGGCCCGGCTCGCCGCGACCCTCGATCAACTCACCGGCGGCGGGAGGATCGCCATCCACTTCATCACCGGTGGCGACGAGGCGGACCAGCGCAGAGAGGGCGACTTCATTCCTCACGACAGGAGGTACCAGCGCACCGCTGAGACGATGACGATAACGCGTCGCCTGTGGTCCGAAGAGGCGCCCTTTGACTTCGAAGGAGAGTTCTTTCGCTACGAGGGAGCGTTCAGCTCGGTAAAGCCGGTCACCCCCGGAGGCATTCCGATGTACTTCGCCGGCGCCTCGGCGCCCGCCATCGAAGTTGGCGCGGCCCAGGCCGACGTCTACGCGTTCTGGGGAGAGCCCCGCGAGGCGGTCGCGAACCGTATCTCGGCGATTACCAAGGCCGCGGGAAACTTTGGCCGCACACTACGCTACAGCCTCTCTCTACGTCCAATCATCGCCGACACCGAGGACGAAGCGTGGCAGAAGGCCGAGTGGATAGCGGAGAAGACTGCTGAGAGGATCGAGCTCGCGAAGGAGCGGGTGAGCAGTAACAAGGAGATGTATCGGGGCCTCGGCGGAGAGAGGATCGCCACCTACTCGGTCGATCGCGACACTGGGGGAACAACGTCGGTAGGACGCAGGCGGCTCATTGAAATGTCCTCGGAGAAAGACATCTTCGACGAGCGGCTCTGGATGAAGGTGGCAAATCTGACGGGTGCGGCTGGCAACTCTACGGCCCTCGTGGGAACGCCCGCTCAGGTTGCCGAAGCGATGCTGCGCTACTACGACCTCGGTATTACCACACTGCTACTCAAGGGATTCGACCCACTGGCAGACGCGGTCGACTTCGGTGAGCGCCTGCTGCCGCTCGTTCGCGCGGGAGCAGCACGACGCGATGACGCGAGGCTTCCATGAGCTCGCTGGTATCTGGAGCGTCGGTGGAGTCGCTGCAGTGAAGAGTGCCAGTTACTCCGGCCTCGACGTCTCCGCGAGGGCCGGGAGTTTCGAACGCGGTCAGTGTCTTGGGTTTTGGCCGGGCGAGCGTTGGCCGGTGCCGTCCTCGAAAGAACAAGTCACGCTTCTAGGACACAGTTGACCATGCAGGCACGCACTGAACAGGTCGAGGAGGAAAGCCTCTGGTTCGGTGGGCCGGACCGGCCACTTTTTGGTCGGTTGACGTCACCCTCGGCTGGGGTGGCCCGGGGAGGTGTATTGCTTTCACCGCCAATCGGTCGAGAGGGGCGCCTGGCTCGCCGGACGTTGCGGCGGTTGGCCCTCGACCTGGCCCGGACTGGTTATGTCGTGCTGCGTTTTGACCATTTCGGCACCGGCGACTCCAGCGGCACGTTGGACGAGGAGTTTGAGTCTGCGTGGATGGAAGGGATCGATCAGGGCGTCACGTTCTTACGCTCGCTTGAGATCTCCTCGGTTTCGGCGGTCGGTATGCGCATGGGGGCCACGATCCTTGGTGCGGCGGCATCGACCTTCGACCTCGGACTTTCGTCGGCGGTGCTGTGGGACCCCTGCGAGTCCGGACGTTCGTTCTTGCGGGAGGTGGAGATCCTCTCAGCGCTCGGACGCGACGGCACCGCGCTGGATTCTTCCATGCCGGGCAGAAGGTCCGAGTACGTCTTCGGTGCCGACGCGACACAGCGCATAAGCAAGATCACCTTGACGGCCCCCCGGCAGCGCTCGCTGGCGCCGCGCGTTCTCGTCGTGGCGCGCGACGATCGGAGGGTGTCGCGCGAATTGCGATCGTCGTGGGAGACGGAGCACGTCGAATGGATCGAGACCTCCGAACAGGGACCGATGCTGGAAACGGAGTTGCCTCTGTCGCTCTTGCCGACATCGACCATCTCTCGTATCGAGTCATGGCTAAACGAGACGCCGTCAGCGCTCGAACCGTACCGAATGGTCACGCCGGCCCGCAGTGCCATGGTGATGAAGTCGCCCAACGGGCTCCCGGTGCGCGAGACACTCGTGGAGCTGGGGCTGCGCAAGTTGTTCGCAGTGGTGTGCGAACCCTCCGATGAATCGCACGGGCCGTTGATCGTGATGGTAAATGGCGTCAACGAAGACCACGTGGGACCGTCGAGACTTTGGGTGGAACTTTCGCGTCGCTGGGCCGGCTACGGCCTGCGCACCGTTCGATTCGACTTCAGAGGAGTCGGGGAGAGCCCGCCAATGTCCAACGAGCCAGAGGAGTCCTCGAGCGCCGTTTCACGGCCCTACGACCTCGCTGGCGTGATTCGAGCGCTCACGCCCACGGACCCGTCGGCGTCGGTGCTGATTGGACAGTGCTCAGGCGCGCAGCAGGCGCTTACGGTGGGGCTCGAGCTTCACTCTCGAGGTGTCTGTGCCATCAATCCGCAGGCCGGCCCCGGCCTCGTTCGCACCGCCGAACGTTTGGCGACCACCGAACCGGAGTTGGTGCGACGGTCCGCGCAAAGCTTCGGGCGACTGGTCTATCGACACCCGCGGATTGACAAACTGTTCTGGCAGGCATCGCGACTGATGCTTCCTTCGGCTTACTCCCCGAAGTTGCGAGCAGCCCTCGTGGGCAACAACACTGAGTTGCTCGTGCTCGTCAGCTCTCAAGATATTTCGCCATTTCCGAAGGTTCCAGTTCTTCGGTCGATCGACGAACGCCGCCTCCGCTCGACCGAACACTGTCGGGTGGAGATCGTGCCCGGTATGGACCACGACTTTCTCAACGACCTTGGCCGAGCCCGAGCCGTTGCCATGCTGGATGAGCACGTGCTCGAGAAATTCGCCGGTGTTGCGCCGGAGCGTTTGGTGAGCGAGCGGCCGTGAGCGATGGCGAGCGACGAATTGGCTCAGCGACGACAGAGGTCGCTGCACGCTTCGCTGCGAACCACGCATGATGGTTCTCGACTCCCACGAGACGACAGTGACGTGAGGGTCGCGGAGCGAGTGGACAGGAGACTTTCGAGGAGAATCCCAGCCCTTCGACTTACGGTCTTCGCCGCGGTGACGACAGTCGTTGCAGCAGTCTGGATTGGCCCGTCGCCGGCACCCGGCGCAACGGGGTCGCCATCACTGACCATTTGGAATGTCGCCGCAGAGCCCTCGCCAACGGGAAGTTGGAGCGCCGTCGACTTTGCCGATGGTCAATGGATCGCGCTCGGTCACACATCAGACGTGGCCGTCTCGTCTAACGGCTCAAAGTGGACGGAGTTTCCCGTGCCGGCTGGTTCGTGGCAAACCGTAACGTACGGCAACGGCCAGTTCGTAGCGCTCTCGTCGGTGGATGCCAGCCCCGAGGAGTTGGTCTCGACGAATGGGGTCAACTGGACTGCGCTTGCCGGGCCGGCGGGTTCGTGGACCGGTCTGACGTTCGCTGAAGGTCGCTTCGTTGCGGTGAGTTCGCACGGACAGATCGTCACCTCAACAGACGGCGTGCATTGGATCGAACCGTGGTACCACAGCAACTACGATCTGACGTCTGTCGCCTACGGAAACGGCCAGTTCGTTGCGGTCGACTCGGCCCTGGGCGCACTCATCTATTCGCCGACCGGATTGGATTGGCACCGGTTGCTGGCGCCGAAGCAAGGTCTGAAGTGGGGCGCCGTCGCGTACGGCAACGGGAACTTCGTGGCGTTCGACGGCTCCGGTTCGGGCTACTACGCGACGTCCGTCTACGGCTATGTCTGGACGTTGCATCGCTACGCGCCGGCGCAAGAAATTAGTGCCGCGACCTTCGGCTGCGGTGAGTTCGTCGCCGCGGGCCAGTCCACGGGCTCGACCAGTGATTTCTTCTCGTCGCAAACCGGTTCGACGTGGTCAGCTACGGCGGTCCCGATCGACGAGGCAGCGGACTGGACAGCTGTCTCTTACGGCGCGCACCGATTCGTAGCGGTCGACAACGCGGGCAACATCGTGTGGTCAGGCTCTTCTGCCGACTGCGCCGCGGCCATCCCATCGCCACCGCGGCAGGTATCGGGGAACGTTCACAACGATCAGGTGTGGACTTACATGCACCCGTCGATCAGGCCGGGCGGCGCGCCGGTCAACAGCTACCGTGTCACCGTCACCGACGGCGCGGTAACCAAGCAGTGCACCGCCGCCGTTTACTTCCAACCGAATTGCATTATCGGGGGTCTCGCGGACCACGATGTCTACTGGGTCACCACTCAGGCGCACAACCGCTATGGCTACTCCGTTCCCACGGATCCGGAGTTTGTCATTCCGGTCACCACCTGGCGCTTCAGTGCCGCGACCGCCGAGCCCGTCATCGCCCAAACGTCGCCGGTCGTTGTGCAAGTGATCGGCATCGTCGCCAACAGCCAAGGCATCTATCCCACGAGTGTCATCACGGTGTCCTTCGGCTCAAGGCTCTTCTACTGCCACGCGAATCCCTTCGGCGAGTGCTTGATTACGATTCCGCACCCGTTGCTGGGTCCCACCCCCATCTACGCCACCTACTTCGGCTACGGCGTGAACTATCGCTCACCGACTTCGCAGGTGACCATCGTGCCGTGACGGCTCACGCGAGGGGCGTTTAGATCATCACCGTGCCGCCGAACGGCGGATAACAGCGTACGAACTCGTTCAATGCGATCTACGGCCGTGCCTTCGGTGCCTGTTGTGTATGGCCGATCGGATGAAGAGAATCAGGTCACTCGGGAGCCCCCGGAGCAACGCTAGCGACACAAAGTACAGCACGCAGACGGCCGGTATGAGAGCTAACCCGTAGGCCACCTTGAGGTCATTACGAAGATAGATCGGTGCCAGCGCAAGACAGGTGACGAGTCCTGCTGCGAACGGGCGCGCCAGCGCTCGGATGACTCGAGTCCGTACCCCGGTTTCTCTTCGCACGAGGCGCATAAAGAGCGCCAGGGAGATTACCTCGCAACACAAGGTCGCTGTTGCGGCGCCGTTGATTCCGAACTTGGGTATCGCGACCAGGTTCAAGGCCACGTTCAGTATGAGGCTGACCAAGCTCATCACAAAGATCTTGTTTCCGAAACCGCGAGCTACGCACACGCTCGACAGGAAGGTCGAGAAGCAAATGAAAATCAGACCCAATCCCAAGATGCGTAGTGGCGGGTCTGATGCGCCAAAGTGCGGGCCGGCCACAATTCGTATGACGGTGGGGCCGCAGACCATGATCGCCGTCGCGCTGAAGGTTCCGCCGATGGAGAAGTAAATAAGTGCAGAGTGAACCGCCTGGTCAATCGCGTCCTTGCTGGCCCTCACCATAGAAGGAAGAAAGGTGCGAGAGAGGATTCCCGGTAGAGCCAGGAACACCGTAACGATCGAGTAGGCCGCTCCGTAGTAGCCAATCTGCTTCGTCGTCGACAGGAAACTCAGTATCAAGGTGTCGGCCTTGAAGTAAAGGAGTCCGATGACGTAGGCCACGCCAATCGGCGTCGACGTCCGAAGCATGGAGTTCCACACGCGGCGGTCGAAGGAAAGTGAAAACGAGATCTCTCGATGCGCCATGACATTCGTATAAATCGATGAAATGATCGCTCCGGCGAGGGCCGCGCCGAGGCAGTACACGACAGACTTGTGAAGGCTGACTGCCAGAATGACCAATCCGACGAAAACGACTTGTTGCAGAACAGAACCGATGGCAATGATCGTGTTGCGAAGCCTTGCGGTGAAGTGCGCAGCGGACACTTCCTGCGTAATTGCAAAAGGAATGGAAAAAAGCAGCAGTACCAAACCAGTCTTCATCGTTGATGACTTATCCGCGTAGACCAGCAAGCCCACCGCCACGCCGACCGGGATGGCAATCAACGCCAGCGTTAGCCGAAGTCCCATCGCTTGACCTAGCAGCGACCGCTCATCTTGATCACCTCGGGCAACGTCACGTTGAAGGACCGGCGAGAGTCCCAAGTCAGTGAAGGTCTGAACCAAACCGACGTAGGCCTGAACAAGAACGAAGATTCCGAAAGCTGCTGCTCCGAGTCGAGTCGTCATTGCTCGGATGGAGACTGCACCGAGCAAGCTCACGATGATCGTCGCGGTAAAACCTGTCGATATCGAACTGAAGATCCGCCGGTAGGTCTCGTCGGTCGTATCTTCGAATGAACTCATTATCGGGGTTCCGGCTTGTGCTCCAACGACGCGACCACGACTTGGTGCTCCGATCCGTTCCTAGTCAACAGCATTGCATCAGCAAGGGTCTTGAAATGGAGGATGAGGAAGCGTCCATACTTGCGGCAGCGGGCCGCAAGATCACGAGAGGTTCCAGATACCTCCAGCATGCGCGTATCGCTCGCAGTGGACCCCGAATCGGCAGCGACTCGAGTCCCGGTTCGTCGGTTCGCAGCACGACCGCGTCGCTGCGCCATTGCACGATCGGGGAGAGCAACGGAGTCAAGTTCGCCGGGTGGCACTCCCGGGAGATGAGGCACGCATTAATCCAGTTTTCCACATGAATCGGCACACAATACTCTGGCAATAACTGATCGATGCGCGACATGAGAGCCGAACGAAGAAGGTCCCTTGTGACCCCGCCGTTGAAGATCGGATAGCGGCCACTGGCAATGGCGCCATCGGCGTGAGAGGTAATTGGTGGTCGAAGGCCAGTCGCGTGGCTCGGTGATGCGGGCCGTTTCCTCCGAGTCAGCGGTTGCCATCTGATGGTCGCAGCAGCTGTGGTTGCAATCGAGTTCTCTTGACGTCTTCTCGTGAGTCCTGGAATGCGAATCAATGGACCATCGCCGAACGAGATGGCCCCAACCGACTCATGTTGCTTCGTCATTGACAACTATTCTGAAGTAATGCCTAGGATCGTCGGCCCTGGTCCGAGAAGGATCCTTCTGTCCCTTTTGATTGTCGTCCTTTTGTTCGGGTTTACGCCCGCCTCTCGAGTTCTGCTGCGGTCGGTAAATGGCAGTTTCGCTTCAACTCCCTATAGTTCACTGGCGCTGGTTGCGCCCTCAGACGCCGCGGTGGGATTTCCGGCCGGTGAGCCGGTGCCCGTCCGATTGACGAACGATTCGGGACGTACCAAGACGTATCACTGGAGCGCAACAGAGAATGGCGCGCTTATCAGTCTCGGTGAAGACACGATAGGAAACGGCCACGCAACCTCAATATTGGTTCCTTCGCGTGGCGCAGTCACCGGCGTGCTGCGGATTGCGCTCACCAGCACCGACATCTTTATTACGGTTCCCATCCTGAACTCGTGAGTACGCAAGCGACGGAGGTTGGCGAGAGTCCTAAGGCACGGTCAGCGCTCGACACGAGCTGGCCCTTGCTAAAGATTCCCTGGCTCGAGGTTGCACCAACGGCGTTCTGGCTCGCAGTTGCGTTGGTGTTATCGATTGGGTTGGCACTTTGTCACTCTCCATTGGTGCCGTTGCCAGGTGTATTCACGCTCCTTCTTGTCCCAGGCGCGGCGGTCATGTCAGCTTTGCGAACCAGGCCGGCCAACGTCGCCGGACGCTTGGTACTGGCCGTATGTCTGAGCATGATGGCGATCATGGTCGTCGGTGGCGTGGTCAGTTTGATCGGCCCGCATGTTGGTATTGCCCATCCGCTGGACCCTCTACCCGAGTACGTGATCTGGGTCGCTCTCGCAGTGTTCGCGCTAGGAATGTGCGCACGCATCCGCTGTGATCCCGTGACGTGGATCTTTGATGGCGTTCGCACCACTCACGTCTTTGTCGCGCTGGCGAGTGGCCTACTGGTAGTGATTTCGATTCTCGGCGCGGCTCAACTAAACCACGACGGCGACGGCCACCTAGCAGTCTTCGCAGCCACTCTCGACGTTGTGGTACTTCTGGCGGGCATCGTGGGCGGTTGGAGCCGGACCAGCCGATGGCCCCTGAGCACGTTGCTCTATTCCGCCTCATTGGCGCTCCTTGTGTCGACGAGTCTTCGTGGCGTCCACCTCTTTGGCTGGGACGTCCAACAGGAATTTGGGGTCGCCGCGCATACCATTCGCGTTGGAGTGTGGATCGTGCCGGCAAACCACGATCCCTACGCTTCGATGCTTTCTCTCACGGTGCTGCCGGCAGTTCTTCACTCCCTTGTCAAGCTGCGGCTGCTTGCATTCTTTCAGTTGGTCGTCCCCGCAATTCTTGCTCTGCTGCCGCTAGCGGTGTTCTCCACTGTTCGAGGCGTTCCACGCTGGATCACGAGCGGTCGTAGCACTCCGCGCCCCGGTCTCGCGCTCGCAGTCGTCGTAGGCCTCATTGTCTCTGGTGAGGCATTTTCTTCCCAATTGGTGACCATTACTCGTCAAGCAATGGCTATGACCATGTTGGCCGCCTTGGTGATGGTGCTCTTCGATCGCACGATATTGAAGCGCCCAGCCCAAACTGTCGTCGGTCTGCTGATTGTTGCCATTTCCTTTACTCACTACACCACTTCGTATTTGTTGGCGGCCATTCTGCTGTGTGCTTGGCCCGTGGGCTTGATGTGGTCGAGAGGGTGGCTCGGAACTCCGAAAGAGAAGATAGAAAAGCACCGCCATGACGTGCGTTCGCGAAACATCATCAACGGCGCCCTCGTAGGGGTGGCTTTGATCGCCGCCTTCGGATGGAATCTCGGCGTTACCCGAAATAGTGCTCTCGCAAATCCCATTAGTGCCATCACTGCCAGAGGAGCTGGCTTCACCTCGTCGACGCTTACCAAGAGCCTTACGCCAAGCCAATTTGAAGGAATCTTGGTGCGTGATTTAAAGAAAGCCGATAGCTGGATAGTGCCGGTTCCAGGCTCTAGCTTGACTCGTCTCGTCGCAGCCCCTCTACCAAAGTCGCCGGGCGTGGTCCCGAGCCTCCAGGGGCGCTGGAATGAGCTGCTTCTTCTCGTCACGGAAGGTCTGTGGGTGGTGCTCGGTATAGCGCTGCTCTACGGGCTTTTTCGCCTGGGGCGTCGTCGCTCGTACGAGTTCAGTGCTGATCTCGTGGGACTCGGGGTAACGGGTCTCATCATCGGTGGATTCTTGCGTTTCTCTGGAACCCTGGCTGCCTACTACGATCCCGAGCGGGCGGCGATCTTCACGGCAATTCTCCTGGCCGCGCCAGTCACCCTATTCCTCGACGACGTGGTGTCACTCCCGTTCGTCGGTGGCCCGTTAACCAGTGAGCGCGTGAAACGGGTCCTGTTGGGCGCGGGAAGCGTCGTCGTGGTGGTTCTGATTGTTGGCGCCACGGGATTGGGCGCGCTCTTCTTTGGCGGTGTAGCTCCCGGCTCGCTGTCGGCTCGAGACGTGCAGGGCGAGCAGTTTGCAGTTTCCACCCCGGAGCTGGCGACGGCAGAATGGCTGCGCGACGAAGTCCATTTTCCGAGCGTCGTCCAGACAGATTACTTGGGGCAAGTGGTCTTACTTTCCGAGCCGGGAAGCTACGGCGTGTTACCTGAGATTGTGCCGCCCGAGGTGGACCAAGCATCCTACATTTACTTGTCGACACTTAACTTGGTTGGCCGACTATCTCAAGCTGAAACGCCCGACGATGCGTATCAGAGCGCGTACCGGTCAAATGTTCAATTCTTCAATCGTTACTTTTACATCGTTTACTCAACTGGCGTGACTCGTGTCTACCACTGAGCCGACATCAAGATACTTTGCATTGGTGAGTAGCAGTCGTCATTGCTAAGCCGTCACCCAATCGTGATGAAGCAAGAGTGACCGTTGTGGCGGCGCGGCCATCCAGTCAATGCGCGCGTCCTTGCCGCGTGTCATGGTGGAGAAAATCGTGTCCTACTGCCCTCGCGGGGCGCGCGGCGACTTTAGTAGGATTTCGACATTGCGGAGGTCACGACCCTCCCCGGATCATTTCTGCTCGAACAGTGAAGCGAGAATCATGGCTGCTGGGAAGACCGCGCACGCACAGCGGGGAGTAGCGAATGCCCTGTTCGCGAGCGTCTCGGCCTTGTTCGTGGCGGTGATGTTTCCTTCGCTCAACAATTCGATGTGGCGTGATGAGGCGGCTTCACTCTACTCCGCACACTTGAGTTGGACGCAGTTGTGGCGGGAGTCTCTCGTTGTCGATCGCGTGCTGTTGACGTACTACGCACTCCTTCACGTCTGGCTCAATCTGTCCTACAGCATCGAATGGGCGCGAGTGCTCTCGCTCCTTGCGTACGGTCTTACCGCCTATTTCGTCGGGGTTCTTACCAACCGCGTAGCCGGCCTCTGGTGCGGTCTCCTCGCCGTCGCTCTCACGTGTACCAATCCTCTCATGATCAGTTCGGCGCTGGACGCTCGTCCCTACGCCCTCGCCACCTTGGTTTCCGTCGTGTCCGTCGTCGCCTTCTTGAGATGGTTTGATCGCGGCGAACTTCGTTTTCTCTGGATATTCAGCCTTCTTGCCATTGCGGTTGTGATGCTGCAATTCTTCATGGTTCTTGCGCCGCTGAGCGTGCTCGGGGCGTGCGCTGTGTTGAAGCCGCAGTTGTTTCGTCGTGAGTGGCGAAAGATGCTACCCCCGGTTGCACTGCTCGCCGCGGCAGGAGTGACCTTCTTGGCGCTGGTGGCGCGTCAACAAGGTCAAGTCGCTTGGATCTCTGGTCTTACTCCGAAATTGTTGGGCGAGGATCTCGAGGGACCAGCATCGTCTACGGCCGGGCACTTGATCTATCCGGCTCTCGTTGCAGTTCTCGCAATCCTCTCGGTGGCCGTTTGCATTCTTGGTTGGCGCAGGCACTCCTTGCGCTTGTCTCGCTTTGAAGTCGACCGAATTGTCATATTCATTAGTTGGGCTGCTGTGCCGACCGTACTTCTCGTTCTCGTCACGGCGGTGAAGCCGGTCTACGTTGACCGCTACATCACCGCGTCAGTCCCCGGAATGGCGATTGCTTTGGCCCTGCTCTTGACGTACGCGATGCGCGCGATCGGAACGCCGACGTCGCTTCCAAAGCGAACCTTCGTTGGCGGGGCGGTGATTGCAGGCTTGGCGGTGCTCATTGCGAATTCCGTCGCAATAGCCAGTTCAACATCGGAGGATCTAAGGGGCGCCGCGCAGTACATCGCGCGCAGCGCCAGCCGAACGAGCGAGGTCGCGGTTCCTGGCCACTTCCTCACCACCGGCGTCGAGTATTACTTGGATCGCGTAAATTCGACCCTGCGCCTTTGGCCCCAGATGTCCGGTCAGCGGTTCAATGATGGACTCGTCCTGCGTGAAGGTGAGGGGACTTTCGCAACCGCACCGAACAACGTGTGGCTGGTGGACGACGGCAGCATTAAGGGAACGAACGGCTTCATCGCAAGCCTCAAGCGACACGGGTATATGCGAGTGACCGGCAAGTCGTTTCATGGATCAGCCGATGTTACGGTGATCCACTTCTTTCGCCAAAATGACGGGTGATGATCTGGCGGTTTCCATGTCGGCCTTGTGTCGCTTTGCGGGAGCCCGTCCCGTTTTCGTAGTGGAAGCCGGTCCGCACGACGTTGTGTTGGTCCGAAAACGACGGCTCGCAACGCCGCAGTTTCACTGCGTCCTCAGGTGTGTCTCACTCGCCTAGCAGATCGTCCAAGGTCTTACGCGGGAGCGCTACGTCGTAAGTTTCAATCGTCTGACGGGCGATGTTCGCCCAGTCTGATCGGCTAGCCCAGGCAAGGCCGGCGAAACTCATGGCTCGGTATTCTTCCTCCGAGAGGTGCTCAGCCTGCTCAAGGGCGAGGACCAGAGATCCGACCCCTGGATCGAATCGGATCGCCGCGCTGACAGGGATGTCGCGAAGCGTGGGTAAGTCTGTAATGACGATGGGTTTCCCGAATGATTGAGCAAGGAGAACCGAAGCGCTGTTGGTGATTTCACGAAAGGGAAAGACCGCGAAGTCCGTTGCTTGAAGATAGCGGGCGAGATCATCGTCCGGTACCCACTCAAGCCTTGCTGTGGTTCGGCCTGACGTCTCGCTGATGAGACGAGTCAATTTCTCGCGATAGGCCGCATTGGGACAGAAGCCCGCTAGGAGCAGTTTGATTTTCGACGTTGTTGGCAGTTGCGCAATGGCAAGTAGCAGGAGATCCGCGCCCTTGTATTCTTCAATTCTTCCGATGAGCGCCATGACCACATCGTCAGAATCGAATCCAAAGCTTTCGCGCGCTTCATCTCTCGTGATGTTCACCGGATAGGGATCGGCGTACGGGCCTATCGGGATCACGCGAACGAGACGTGCGCCGAGCGCACGAAGCTCGGACGCGGTGGCCTCGGAGAGAGCTATCACCACCTTTGCCTTGGAAAGGAGCAGGTCACGGGCACGTCTATCATTCGCGAATATCTGCTCGTGTGGCAACAGATCATGTGCCGTCCAAACGATCGCGTAGCCCAGTACTTGAGCTGTCCGCAGGTATAGGCCAAACCACAGCTCCATCCATTGCCTGGCCCACTGCCTTCGCCGCGCCCACGGAAGAGAGAACTGGAAGAGCCAGTGAATATGCAAGATTCGAAAGCCGCGCGCGCGATACCACAACAAGACGGCGGGTGCCAGGAGAATATTCAGCGTCTGAGAAGGTGTCGGACCGCGGGTGTAGCGGACCCTCACCCCCGAAGCTTTGATATCTCGATAGAGAAGTCTTAGATAATGGAGGCCGGAGTGTGGTGTGACCAGCACCGACAGCCTCGACTTCATGTACCTGGTCTCGCAAGTTCGTGAAGCACTCCCGCTCCCATAACTAAATGGTCGAGAAGCACCAGCCACCGGAGTTCTTCGTTTCGATGGCGCCAGATTGGCCACAACAAAACCAACGGGTACCACCGCCACTTCAGGGTCAACGGCAGGCCGAGCAGAAAAAGCGCGTAAAGCATGGGAGCCGAATTCTGTCTTGCAGCCTCCCCGATTCGATGGGGATGCTTGCGGAGGAGTCGGCACTCTCCCTTGCCGTAAAAGAATGCCCTTCGAATCTGTCGTTTTGGCGTTCCCCAGTCGTGCCTAACTACGGCATCCTGGACCCACCGAAGGCGATAGCCGCAATCTGTCAACCTCCATGTGAAGTCGATGTCCTCCGCCGAGCCAAACGACTCGTCGAACCCTCCCACCTCTTCGAATGCTTCTCGCCGAAATGCCAAGTTGATCGTTGCGGCCATCGGTACGTACTTGTCGCCGGCCTTCCGCCCGAAGTGAACTCCCGAATACACGCTCTTTCCGATGGATCGCGCGGGTCCGCAAGACACAAACTCTCCTTCGTCGATAATCGGGGCGATTAGCCTCTCAAGCCAGCCATCCTCCGGAAGGCAGCCCGAGTCGGTGAACACGATGATGTCGCCTTCGGCGAGTCGAACACCGAGATTGCGTTGATGGGCGATCGTAATGTGAATGCCAGGCGGCTGCGTATAGTCAACCCATCGCGCCCATTCGTGAGATAACCGGATGTCATCGAGTGCGCCGTTGGACGCATCGACCACCACAATCTCGTGAAGGGTATTCCCAACGAAGGACTTTAGGGCGTCGAGCGTGTCGCTTAGAAGCCGTTCGTTCTTGTTGACAATGACCAGGGATGTCTTCAGACCCTTTTCGCCAATGTCAACTACCGATGCATCTGGGTCGATCTTCGGTCGATTCTTGTCGTCAATCGAAGTACTGGTCGGCGAGGTCGAATCCATCAGCCAAGACCTGGAACTGGGAAGGACATTTCACCATTCTTCCCGATACATAGATGTCAACAATGTACCAACCGTTCAGAGCACGAAGGCCAGTTGTCCCATGTTCATTGGAATCGACTGCTGGATCGAATCAGCGACAGTTGGCCCGATGAGCGATCTTGGCGGCTATGCGAAGAAACTTCCGTCGGGCACTTCTCGAGAATCTCCATACGCCTGTACGAGCACGCGATTGGGCGAAGTGGGACTTCAGCGGTCATGCCACGCTCCGAAGGATGCTCGCGTACGAAGCCGACAACCCACCACCGGTGAGTTCTCGGTGCTCCATCAGGAAGGCATTGGTGCGGTCGGTACGTTGCGAACTATTGGCCAACCAATACTCGGCGGCGTCAGCAATGGCGCTGGCGTTGAAGGCCGGAACGAGCGAACCTGTGGCGGGGCCGACCAATTTGGAGGACTCGTTATCCGGGTGGAGAGCGCAAACCACGGGCGTACCGAGCGCCAGGGACTCGGCTACAGCGAGCCCGAAGCCTTCGCGAACGGATGGCGCCAATAACACTCTGCTTCCGCGAATCAAGGACCAGAGATCGAGCTGGGAATCAATTGTCGAAAGAAAGGCGACCCGATCGTCGATCCCCAACTCCGCTGCTTGGGCCCGCAATCGAGGTTCCTCGGGCCCGACACCAACGATACCCAAGTGGACGTCGTGCCCCCGCGCCCAAAGTATTTGCGTTGCTTCAATCGCGAGATCCGCGTGTTTGTGTTCCAGAAGACGGCCAACGAAGAGTAGTTCCGGAGCTTGCGGCTGAGCGGTGGTGGCGAGCAATCGATCTAGGTCAATAGGGTTTGGGACAACGTAGATTCGATCGGGCTTCGCGCCCATCGCTTCCAACTTGTCTGCGGTGCCCGCGGAAACTGCCACGAAGGCAGTGGGCAACTTAATACAAACCCGCTCCACGAACGCCGCGATGAAGCCCAGGCGACCGACGTATTCTCGCCAGCCATCCTTCCCCCAGACCTCGTGCCACGTGACGACGAGAGGAACCCGCCTCACCAAGGCAACGACGCGTAACGGTAGGAGTTGGAGGTTGGGCATATGGTCCGCTTCAATGACGTCAAATTTGCGCGTTAGTAAGCGAAGGGTCGAGACGGCGAAGAGCAGAGCTTGAGCGATAGACCTTCTGTCTCCTCGGTACATGGGTACGCGGGGACAGATTGCTCGGTAACTCAACGAGCCGAACTGGGTTTTGGTGACTTCGGGTGCTACGTCCCACCACTTCATTGAATAGACCACGACGTCCATCTCGTGTTCAGGGAGGGAATTGAGAAGGTGAAGATAACGCACCTCCTTGCCACCCTTGTGCCACGGGTAGAGCGCGTCACTGACGACGGCGACTCGAAGTCGTTCCACTGTCTACCGCCCCGGAGTCAAAGGGACGAGAACCTCCGGTGAACGGGAGGTCAACGGCCAATGAGTTCTTAGCCGCAGCTTGGGTTGAGCTGCGGATGACCTTCGCCTCATTCTTCGAGACTATCGAGATCGGTGCGTCCCACGAAATGCGAATCGGTCTAAACACGTGATGTGGTGCGAGCGCAAGGGATCGGACGCCTTCTGGAAATGTTCGCTCCGGCGACTGGACCGGAGACTTCGACGAGAAAGGACGTACCAACGGGCGAACTATTCGGCGTAGGCGCGGGACTTCCATTGACTGGTCGGTAGCGTTGTTTCAAGATTGGGTGACATCCGACGTTGAGCGCATCAACGCCCTGGGAAGTCAACAACCAAGACACACGATGTCAATTGTCGCCGAGGCGGCGGTCAGGTCGTGGAAGTCTGAACCAGCGGAGTGAGATTTCGATTTCGCTTACCGTACGGAGTGACTGCACGACCGCGAACCTTGATGAGCACGTAGACGCATCGGATTGCGTCGCTAAAGCGAATCTTCTTTCCTTCTTCCTTGCTGCGCCCTACGTAGCTAATTGGCACCTGGAACGGGCGAAACCCGGCGCGAAGCACCTCAGCACTTATCTCCGTGTCCAAACCAAAACCGTTCTCGTCGAGTTTGAAACTTCTCAATAGCGGCATCGGCACGAGCTTTAAGCAAGTGTGCAGATCAGAAATAGCCGATCCAAAAAGTACGTTGGCGAGCAATGTCATGGCCTTGTTCCCGACGGCGTGCCAAAGGGAGGGATGCACAGTTCCGAACCCTGACATCCGGTTGCCGTATACGACTTCGGCCCTGCCGGAGAGGATCGGCGTTACAAGCCGGGGAATGTCGTGCACATCGTACTCATTGTCGGCATCGAAAACGAGTACATGTGATCCCCTGGCGGCGGCGATGCCGCTGCGCACCGCACCACCCTTGCCGTGATTCGTGGTGTGGTGAATACGGACAAGTCGAGAATCGTCAAGCGATTCGACCAATGCTCGGGTGCCATCGGTCGACCCATCGTCGACCAGGATGACTTCGTGCTCTTTTCCCGGTATGTCCAAGGCCAGGAGCGCGTCAAGCACCCCAAGTACCGTGTAATGCTCGTTATAGCAGGGGACAATTATGGACAGGCGGAATGGCACTAACTCGCGAGTTGAGTCGGTGGACATTTCAGGCCTCAATCCAAGACCGCGGGGCAAGTTTCAAAGCTCTCTTCCTTCGAACCAGCCCTTGCGCAAGCAACTCTCGCAGGTTTACCCTGCGTTGTCAAGTCGGAGTGATTCTGTTGTGAATCGGTGGATTGGCCCCCGAAAGGCTAGGGTCGGCGTCTACCAGGAGACTGAGGGCGCGGACGGCCGCACGTGACGAATTGGCAGGGAAACCAAGGATTTTCAGCAAGCGAGCGTCGAACCGGAACTGACAAGGGTGTAATTTCCGTTGTCGGATAGGTCCTTCGAACCCATCACTTGAATACCGTGCGTTCTACCCGAATACCTGCACCGGGACACGATTTAGATCGTTGCAAATGCTAGTACGCCCATTCAGGTCCCATGGATCTAGCCAAGGTTGCCGAGGACGACGCCATGATGAGACTCCTGCTCAGCGCTCCAATGTGTTGGTCGACCAGCGCCAAGCTGTCCCGGGACGCCGACGCACCCAGTGTCCATCGCAGTCGGATCGCAGCGGCGAGGTAGACGATTCAGGAGCTCAGTCTTGTTCAAGCAGCTTTGGCCCTCCTTGTGCAAATTACCGGTGCTGGCTCCCGAGGGCGAGACGTCGTCGAGGTTTTGCGCGAGAGTGAGAAAGTGATGTTTGAACAGCTGATGAGAATATCTCGATGCAGCCTCGGAGCCCTCTTGACAACCAAGAGGGATTCGAACAGTAACCGTGTCACCGCGTAAGGGGCGTGCGAACGAAGATGAATGAAGGTAATCACTCGTTTCTGATTCTCGCCCACGAGGATGAAGCAATGCTCGGCAGACTCGTCAGACGGATCGCGCCCATGGGACCCGTCTACGTTCACCTCGACGCAAAGACCGATATGTCCGAGTGGCGGCGTGAAGACCTCCCTTGCATGTTTCTTCAGAATCGAGTTTCCGTTTATTGGGGGGACTGGTCGATGGTTGAGGCCACCACCCTGCTGCTTGAGAGCGCGCTCGCTGACCGCTCGAACGTTCGGTTCACTCTGCTTTCGGGTACCCATTATCCGATGATTTCGAATGAGGAGATTCAGGAGAGGGCGAAGGAAGTTGGGAACCTTATCGGTTCCAGAAGTGCGCCAAACATGCCAGATGGCTCTCGGCCCGAGTCGGACTATCAGCGTCGGTTCTATCGGACGAAGAGAGCGAACGGCGCGTGGTCCCGGGTGAAGAATGGTTTTATGAATCGGCTTGTCTACCGCCGGCCACTTGACTGGAGATCAGTCGCTCCAGCCACGGGAATGCGCGCTGGCGAGTCATATTGGTCCATCGAACGCGAGTTCGCGGAGTACTGCCATTCGCAAATCCGAACTCCAGGACCGCTCATCGATTACTTCAAACGCATCGTCTGTAGTGACGAGAAGGTGTTTGCGACCCTCTTCGGAGAGTTCGCGCACGAAATCGGGCTTGAAGGAACTACGTACTCCAAATGGTCCGGCGGACCCAATCCAGCTGCCATCTCTCGAGAAGACGTTGAGAATGCATTAGCCACAAAGCAATTCTGGTTCGCGAGAAAGTTCTCGTCGAGCGATTCGGTGATTCTTGACTGGCTTGACCAACGGTGACCCAGTTGTCAGGTCATATTCATGGGGACATGGGACGGCGACGTTTCCCATTAGCGGGTCACTGCCAGCGAGGTCGCTCCGTAGCGCTCGACAAGCTGGGCCCACTTCTCTGCGAAGGAGGTGCCGAGGGTAGCGCTTGACGCTACAGACACTCGTCGTGTCACCCCAGCTTCAGATGTTGCTCTGGCGCGAGGAGATCGCCGCGAGGGCTCGCCAAGTTAACGAATCGTTGCCCGCCGACGGCGTGATGCGCCGAGCTTCACGAGTCCCCACGTTCGACCCGCAAGGTAGGCCGCAATGAACGGAAAGCTCCCGATGGCGCTACCCACCCACCGAAAGGGATTCGGGCGAACTTCAAATCTCGAAAGCGTATAACCGAGGCTCATGGCGGCGGTGATTCCTAGTGCGCTGATGACGCCCCAGGTCCAAGACCACCATCCGACTGCCGCGGCGACGAGCGACGCTATACACCACAGAATCCAGATTCCCCACGACACGTCGGGCAATCGAATGATCCGAAACTCGAAGGGATGCGCGGCGGCGTCAACACCCATTCCCCACATGTATCTAACGGCTGCGCCGTACTTCTTGGTCTCGCGGTGCTCAACGCTGAGGTCCTCCAGGACCTTCAATTTGTAGCCGCGTCGCATCAAACGTTGTGAAAGGCGAAAGTCCTCACCTAACGTGTACTGAGCGTCGAATGGCTCGAGACGTAGCACGTCCGCGTCGAAGAGGACGTTGTTGCCGGTAATGCCTGAGAAACCAACGCGGAACCGGATCGCTGGGCCAAAAATTCGCCAAATGACTGCGGCGTCGCCGTCGGGGAGGGCAACGGCGGAGACGGCGCTGTACCCATCAAGGGCTTGCGAGCAACGTTGAAGCCAATCGCGCGGCACGATGATGTCGGCGTCGACAAAAGCTACGTGTGGTGCCTGAGTCGCGTTCTGACCCGTCCGCCGCGCCGCTCCGCGGCCCAAATTGACATCATGTCGAATGAGGTTGAGCCGTGCGTCCGCTGCCCTAATCTCTTCGACGATCGCCGACGTGCCGTCCGTGGAGCCGTCATCGACGACCGTTACGCCATACGTCTGGTCCGTGGTCTGATCGAGAAGCGCGCGCAAACAATCGCGGATGCCCTCAGCTTCGTTGAATGCGACGACGATGATGACGGCGTCTGGCAAGAACTCGCTGGACGCAGGCAACTCTTGCTCATTCCCCGGAATAACCACCACCGTCCACTCTTCATCTATCCGCGAAACGCTCGCACTGGGCCCCAATGACAAACCGGAATCGACGTGACCCGATCATACCTACGTATCATTTCGTCTCGGCTCAATAGAAGGTTCGTCCGATAAACGACACGAAGGACTCGTCGACATACCTCGGAGGAGTCGTGACACGGTCGAAGGAGTTCGTGGAAGCTCGCTAAGGACTGTTCGCGGAAAGCACACCTTGCGCCACGCCACGGGCTAGTAGTGACTCAGATGCCAGTAGATCGCTGCGTAAGAACAGCCAATCAGAATTGCCCCAAGTGCGAATGTCTGTGTTCGGCTCTTTATGAGGCGCGCGGATCTCCGAATTGGGTTCTCGAACGAGTAGTACATCGCGCCTGCTAGAGCAACGGAAAGTGCGACGAGTTCAATTCTGCTATGGAGAGGTAGCGGCCCAATCGCGTACTGCGTAGCGATGGTAATGACAGGCCAGTGCACAAGGTACAGCGAATACGAAGTGTCCCCGAACCACTGGATAGGCGCGAATCGTATAAGACCTCCGAATCCCGCTGGACCTCGAAGCGACCCACCAGCGATGATCGCACCGGTCGCAGCTACGGGGGCTATTACGGCGGAGCCGGGCCACAGTGTCGTCGAGGAATAGAACCACGTACAAAGAAGAAGAACAAGAACTCCGGTTGCCGCTGCGACGAGCCCGATACGAGGAGCCCGCCCACGGAGGTGCGGGTTGAGCACGGCGATGAGTGCTCCAAGTGCAAGTTCCCAGGCGCGCGTGAGAGGAGAGAAGAATGCCCAGACCGAGTCCTGTGTCGTTTCGAAGATGCACCACGCCATGGAAACGCCGATCACCAGGAGCAAGACTGTGACTAGACGCTTTGTGTGTGTGAAGGGTCCCCGTGGCGATACCAGAAGCAAGAAGACAACCGGCCACACCACATAGAACTGCTCCTCAACAGCAAGAGTCCAGAACTGCTGCAGCGTGGACGGCGGTTGGCTGCTGGCAAAATACTGCGTCCCCGTTGACGCAAAGTGAAAATTACCAATAAAGGCAGCCACGTATTTTGCGTCGTTTGCGTTGAGAGCTCCAGCAATGAAACTTAGCCAGTGGTAGGTAGCAAACACCGTTGCAATGAGAACCAGGGTCGCTGCAGGAAGTATCCGGCGAACCCGGCGAGCGTAGAAGCCAGTGATCGACACGGTACCTCGCGAGGTCCTCTCGCGGAGGAGAACGCCTGTGATGACGAAGCCAGAAACGACAAAGAAAATGTCGACGCCAAAGAAGCCTCCGTGTACTCCTGGAATGCCGGCATGATAGAGAACCACCAATAAGACGGCGAGCGCTCGAAGCGCTTGAATGTCTGGTCGGAATTCTGCCCGGCCAGGACTTGGTGCGAACTCGCTGATCGGGAGGTCGGGCAAGAGAACGGTATTACGACTTAGTAGCACTCAACAGCTGAGTTAAAGCACTCTCTAGCAATAGAGATAGATACTTGCTCGCCGTAATTGTCATGTGATCCGCGTCGGCATATACATCGACGTGCCCAATAACCGCGGGACAAACTCCGCGTAGGCACAGCCATTGGTAGGTTTGAATTAGATGCAATTGATCGGCGACAATCGTATCGCTATCTCGCTGCAACGCTGCCTTGAAAGCACTGCCGGAGCCAAACTTGAAATTGCAGAGATCAATGCTGTCGGGATGTGTCGCCAAACACGAGGGAGCAGGTTCCAAGAGGTGCGGGCCGGTCCCAAGCAAAATCCGGATCGGATGATTCGATGCGGTACTCATCTCATCAAAGGCCTTGCCGAGATTTGAGATGAACGATGGGTTGCCGGCCGGGCCCCAGGACGGTGTTCCGTTGGCCGCAATCACTGCCTCAGGGGCAAGCGCGTCAACCGATCTCGGAAGATTGTCGTGGAATTCGTCACACGCTTTAACCTCACTCGCATCAAAGCTCGGACTGGATCCCGTCATAGTCACAAAGGGCGTGAGACACCCGGGGAACGAAAACTCAGCGACCCTGAATCCTAATTTCTTGCCTGCAATGTTCAGTGCAGGCATCCAATTGCCGACGAAGGAGTCGCCGAAGATCACGACCGTCGGTTTTGCCGTGGTTGATCCGTACCAGCACGGAGCGGGATTGCGCGCCTCGCTGTTGACCACATACGGATCGCAAAAGTTGTGAAGGTACGAGGATCCTTGGACGTCCTGAAGGTTGGAAAGTTGCTCGAGGGAAGGAACGAGATCTGAGGGAAGGTGCGTTTGCTTTATCGACGAGGCCAGTATCTGATCTAGCTTCGCGAGCGAGGAAACAGGTGACGGTGATTTGGATCGTGACGGCGACGCGGAGGCACTTACCGAGCAGACGCTCGAGACAAGGAGAAGGGCACTCCAAAAAGCAAGGGTCTTCCTGTACGTGTGAATGTCCATCTCCGTTACGTTGGCAACGGCGCCAACGGGCGTTCCTGTTCGGAGTCCCAGCCCTGATCAATGCCGGAATATTGAAAATTGCCGGGACAATTGAATAGCACTTTAGTTCGTTGTTCTTACTCGGGTCAACATCGTCATCGATCCATGCTCTAGGGTCCGTCCGTCATCGTGACTCGACCCAAGTCGTCGAGTGTGAAGCGGGCATGTCCTCATGCGTCGTTCCATTGGCTGGCGAAAGGTGCACTTCGGGAGACTCAGTAAAGTTGATTCGCTATCATGTTGACAATTGTCCATTGGTTTCCTTCCATCGAATCCATGTCGGAGTCATCGGTCTGGGCTAGCGAGTTGAGGGGAACTCTCGGCGCGAGGAGGACGTCCGGTTGATGTCCCCCGAATACCTAGGTAACTCCGGCACCGTCATGTTCTCCGTGGTGATCGGTACATACAACGGCGCGCGAACTCTCGGGCTAGCGCTGGATGCCCTGGACTCGCAAGTCAGCGATTTTACGTACGAGACTCTCGTAATCAACGACGCATCAACAGATGCGACGGCGGAGATTGCTAGCCGTCCGAGCGTTCGACTGATCAATCTGGACCAAAACAGGGGCCACGGTCACGCTCTGAATGTGGGGCTCGCAGAAGCGTGCGGTCAGTTCATGGCGATGATGGACGATGACTGCGTGCCTCCTCCACGTTGGATTCAAGAACTTGGAGAGGCATGGAACAGCGTTGCCGAGGAAGTTACGATGATCGGCGGCTTGGTTGAGCCCTACGAGACAGATACTTTCAATCGGCGGTATGTGGCGTATCGCCGCCCGCTGAGACACCAGGGAGAGGAGGTCAGCGAGGATGCTGGATTTTGGCAACGTCTCCGCTACCAATATTCCCCTCCAAGCTTGGGGCCCAATCCCGGTCCGGTGTACTTCGCCGTGGGTGCCAACATGTCCGTGCGAGTCCGTGCCGCGCGTGAGGTCGGCGGATTCTCCGAAGTGCCAGGGTCCGGCGAGGAAGAGTCGCTAGCTCGACCGTTGCGATCGAAGTTCGGACCCCAGACGGTACAACTCTTTCCCAGCATCGTGATGTACCACAATTTTCATCCGTCGCTGCGAGACACGCTTCGCCGGTCGCGTAATTACGGACGCGGAAGCGGGAGGGATTGGGTAAGGGATCGAGACATCCCATCACTCAGCCCACTGCTACCATGCGCGGCGCTGGTCGCTGGCGTCGTAGCAGTGTTTAGTCCGTTGGCGGGACTGGTCGTCCTGGTTCTGTCACCGTACGCTCTCTACCGGCGCTGGATGGCGTGGCGTAAGGCGGGTGGACCTCGTGAAGCGGTCGTCTATCCGTACATTCAGGCGGGCGAAGAGCTTGCAAACAATCTGGGTTTCGCCGAAGGTGCGTGGCGAGAACTCGGGACGCGACGTCGGTTGAGGCGATGGTCGCACGACTCTCCCGGTTGACCCAAACGAATCGTATGACCTCGACGTGGCCAATGTCGGGGCTACGGCGGCAAGTCGCACTGGATTACGGCGGCGAACGCCGCTGTTGATGTCAACGACGTGCGATCTCGATGAGGGCAGCGACTCTCGTCTTCACGAAATGCATCCACGTACAGGAGATTGACTAGTGACGACCGCACTTGAATGGTGGAATCTCGTGAACGGCGGCGTCGAAGTTGGTGCTGTCCTCCAGCGAATAGAAAGGACCGACTCCTAGGAGTTGGCGAAGTACTGCTGATACGCCGCGACGGAGAGCGGAGTGCCCGAGCCAAGCATCATGGAGGCTCCATCGACGATGTCGAAGTACTCCTGGAACGCGAAGTCACCGTTGTCGACGGCAGATCCGATACCGTCAACGTACCCGGGGTCGTCCCCTGAGGGTGTCGAGGCCAAGCCCCACTCAGGCACGCTCATGGGCTTTCCCTGCGCCTTGGCGAATGCCTCGAAGCTCGCTAGCCCACCGGGCTCGTTAGCGAGTTGCGCGAAGGTGAGCGCCGTAGTGGGAGCGTCGCACCCCACGTCGTATTGGTCGAGTCCCATGATGTCAACGTACGCATTGCCGGGGTAGTAGTTCGCGAACGGGACATTTTGGTAGCACGAGTTGGGGTTCCAATCGATGAGGAAGTGCTCCCCAGCGGCTTGACGAAGTCCCGTCACTTCATTGGCGAAACACTGGGCCCACAGATTCTGCTCCTGAGTCGTCGTGCCCATGAAGTCAGGCTCCCAGGGGCCGTTCATTTCCCAGCCGAGGCGAATCACTGAATTCTGCAGACCGGCGGCGACAAGATTCGTACCGAGTTCTGTCGCGTTGGAGTTGTAGTCTCCCGCCGCACACGACTGCTCCCAACCCAATGGGTCACTTGAGTCTTGGATGCTTGCGGGAATCAAACTTATCCCCAGCACCATTTGGTTGACCTGCGGATCCTCCGCGACCCACGAAGTGTACGCGGAGCCCGCCGGACCGGTGAACCACGGATCCGTCCAATCGGACCAGGCCTGGTCCGACCCGTACACGCCGAGGCACGTCACCTTGGAGCCAGTCAAGGCATCGAAGTTAGCGATGGTGGATTGGAGGGAAGAGAGTTCATTGGCGACGATGTTGGAGATGAGACACTCAGCCCGCGATGAACCGGCGGTGATAGCTCCGCCCGAGGCCGAAGGAGTTGACGGGTCGGTCGTGGTTGTCGTCGGGGGCGGGTCGGTGGTGGTCGTCGTCACTGCCGGAGCGCCACCGCCACCACCGCCACCACCGCCACCACCACCCGCTGGGGTCGTAGTCGTTGTGGTTGTGGTCGTAGATGTGGTCGTAGATGTGGTCGTAGATGTGGTCGTGGGCGGCTTTGGACTCCACTTGCGAATGAGCCCTGAGAATTGGCTATTGCTTGACTGCGACTCCAACGTCAAGACCACACTCGAGCGGGCTGACGTCGCGTGAGCGCGTGCGAAGCTGGCCGAAGCGTTCAGGTTGACCATCGCCACCAGAACGCACGTCGTGACGGCGAGCGCCGCGATCTTGGGGATCTGGCGTGTAGTGCCGCCCTTGAGAATTTCTTTGAATGAGCCCTTGTCCATGAACAACAAGTTCCCAGTCTCAAATCACACTTCGGCCTACGAAGTCTCAACAGTTCCTCAAATAATTGTGACGATCCAGCAGCAAGCTCCGCTTAACTCAATTCCGGCCCCGGCCGGGCCCCACCAGCGTCGCCCGTGGACGCACTTACTAGCTCGAAAGCTG
>Ga0209415_10002386_pt1 | contig 35186 bp, 33 predicted proteins | sample PeaSoiSIISIP2007_FD_187696 | JGI IMG/M metagenome (GOLD analysis project Ga0209415, IMG submission 187696) | Peat soil microbial communities from Weissenstadt, Germany - SII-SIP-2007 (SPAdes) (version 2) | ecosystem: Environmental > Terrestrial > Soil > Wetlands > Peat | place: Germany... | reverse complement strand
TTGTTCCAGATTCGGGTTCCGATGGACGACGAACACACGATGCACTATTGGTACAGTGCGTACACGGTGCGGCCCGAAATTGAGATCCCCGACGCGTTGCTCGCGAACGTCGTCGCGTTTGACGTCCCGTTCCGGGATGAGCGCGGCGAGTTCATCTTGGACAACGTAGACTCGCAAGATGTCATGGCGTGGGTGACGCAAGGGTCCAACGCAAAGCGGGAACTCGAGAAGCTCGGTACGACCGATCGCGGCGTCATCATGTTCCGCGGGATGCTCGAACGCGAGATCCACAACGTGGAGCTCGGTCGAGATCCTATTTGCGTGATACGCAGCAGCGCAGAAAATCAAACCATCGACATACCGGTCGAGCGGGACAAGAACATGTTGAGCGACGGCGCTCACTCGCGCATGCAGCGCGTTCACACTCGGTACTATCCGTACGTGAACGAACTCGTCGAGGTCTTGGAAGCGGCGAGCGAGCTCGATTCGCGCGTAACGGCGTGACTTTATGAGATTTACAGTTCTTGCCCTACTGGCGTTTTTGCTCGCGCTCGCGCCGGCGCGCGCGGCCGATCCGTACGAGATCTATGCGATCCTCGCGTTGACGGGACCCTTCTCGTTCTTGGGCAACGCCGAAGCGGCGTCGCTGCGGATGATCGAGACGAACGTCAACAAGCAGGGCGGGATCCACGGGCAGCCGATCCGCTTCGTCATTACGGACGATCAATCGAATCCGTCGGTTGCCGTCCAACTCGCCAACGGGATCATCGCGAAGAAAGTCCCCGTCATGCTGGGGCCGACTTACGTCGCGTCGTGCATCGCCGTCTCGGCCCTCGTGCGCGCAAACGGCCCCGTGCAATACTGCTTCGCTCCCTCGATCCATCCGCCGGCCGGCAGCTACACGCTCTCGGCGGGGATCTCGACCGTCGACCAGTCGACAGCGATTCTGACCTTCGCAGTGACGAAAGGCTGGAAGCGGCTCGCCGTCGTCACGACGACCGATGCGACCGGACAGGACGGCGAGGGCCGGTTCATGGAGGCATACAATTCCGGCAAGTATCCCAGCATCACGATCGTCGATCGAGAGTACTTTGCACCCGGCGACGTGAGCATTGCGGCGCAGGTTGCGAAGATCGAAGCTGTCAAGGCCGACGCGATATTCCTCACGACTGTCGGGAGCGCGACCGGGACGGCGCTGCGATCGTTCAAGGATGCCGGCCTCGATCTGCCGGTCATCACGAACTTCGGGAATCTTCTCCACGCGCAGCTCGATCAGTATACGGGGTTCATGCCGAGTCAGATGTACTTCGCGGCACCGCGTTTCGTAGCGCGCGACATCTCAGGCAGCGGTCCCGTTCGCGATGCGCAGTTGGAGTTCTATCGCGCCTTCAACGCGCAAGGAATCGATCCCGACGTCGGTAACAATCTCGCTTGGGACGCGACCCTCGTCGTGATCGACGCGCTGCGGCACGTCGGCACGAACGCGACGCCGAAGCAACTTCTCGACTACATCGAGCAATTGCACGGCTTTGCCGGGACGGACGGGATCTTCGACTATCGAGACGGGAGTCAACGCGGCGTCGGCCTTACGGGCCTCGTGATCGCGCGCTGGAATCCGGCCAAGAAAACGTGGGGAACGGCCAGCGCCGTGGGCGGGAAGCCGCTAGTTCAGGCGCGGTAGAAATTTTAAAGACGCGTTTGGCGTTCGTCTCGAAAAGCTTCGTCTTGTCGTCTTCGGAGAGCGGCATTTCTTCCACTTGGCGGACCGCCTCTCGCTGCTGCTCGAACGGGTAATCCGTGGCATAGAGAACTCTGTCGATCCCGACCACGTCGATCACGGATTTCAGCTGTGGCCAGTAGTTCATTCCGCTGGTCGTGACGTGAAAATGCGCTGCGAAATACTCGCTCGGCAGCCTTGGCAGACGCGGCTTCCCGCGCGACGAGGCGAGATAGCGATTGTCGATGCGCGGAAGCCAAAACGGAATTCCTTCCCCGAGATGGCCGAGCACGATCTGCAGCTTGGGCAACTCGTCGAAGATGCCGGAGCCGATCAGTCGCAGCGCCTGCGTTCCGGCTTCGACGGCGTAAGCCCAAGCTGCACCGCTCAGCACGGGACTGTCGTAGAATGAGCGATTCATCGGCGCCACCGGCTCGCGGGGATGAATGTAAACGGGGACGTCTAAGGCCTGTGCGGCTTCGAAGATCGGGCGGTATTTCGCCGCATCGAGATACTCATCGTTCGTGTGCGAGTTGATGACTGCGCCGTGGAGCCCAAGACGGCGCACGGAGCGTTCGAGCTCCTCAGCCGCGGCGCTCGGGTCCTGGGGAGCGATCGCCGCCAGACCGGCAAGCCGGGTCGGATGAGCGCGAATGGCCTCGTGCAGATAATCGTTTGCGTCTCGCGCCATCTCGACCGCGGTTTCTTTGTCGAAAACTTGGACGCCGGGAGCACTTAGCAACAGCAACTGCATGTCGATTCCATCCGCATCCATCCCTCGAATCCGCTCCTCACCGACATCGACGAGTTGCCTTGCGAGCTCCGCGAAGCGTTCGTTCGGTGCGCGGTCGGGCGGGACCAGGAGCGCGACGCCTGGACGGGGCGGCACCTTCGCGTTCGCAAGGAGGAGGGCGGGAGTCATGAAGCCCTCTTCGCAAGCGATGCGCCTGTACGGCCGTGAAATCTTTTCCATGCTTGAAACATGAGTTTACACTATGCGTGATTAACTACGCAACCTATTTTATCGACCGAGAACGTCGAGGGAACATGATCGAGGAGAAGGATATCAAGGTCGCGATGCGCGACGGCGTGGAGATTGCGCTGCGCATCTATCGTCCGAATGGCAGCGGGCCTTTTCCCACGCTGTTTGCCGCCTCGCCCTACCGTTACGACAACAACCTGCTGCCGTGCTCACCGCTGTTTCTTTGGCGCGAGACCGGTCCAATCGAGTGGTACGTTGAGGAACACGGATACGCATACGTGCACATGGACGTGCGCGGCTCGGGCGTGTCAGGCGGCGAGTTCGGGCTTTGGAGCAAGGACGAGCAACGCGATCTTTATGAAGTGATCGAATGGATCGCGGCGCAGAGCTGGTCGAACGGGAAGGTCGGAGGCATCGGGCAATCCTACTTCTGCATCTCCCAGTGGCTGATGGCAGTGCAGAATCCGCCCCATCTTGCCTGCATCGCACCCTACGATGGGCTCAACGACCCGTATCGGTTCGTCGCCTATCACGGCGGCATCGAAAGTAATTTCGCGCTCTACTGGTTCAATTCGAGCGTCCGCGTCCCGAATCAGTATCCTGCGAACGGCGACAACCCGCGCTCGATGCCGACGGACATGTACTATGTGATGGCGCAGCATCCGCTGCGTGACGACTTCTGGACGGAGCGGTCGGCTTGGGAACGCCTCGAGCAGATCAAGATCCCCGTCTTCTCGGTCGGCGTCTTCGCCAAGCAGGATCTCCACCTCGTCGGTAACATCGACGGTTTCCTGCGCGCATCGAGTGTGGAGAAGAAGCTGTACATCACCGGTACCGCGACGCCGATCACTTCGCAGAGTGACTACGCCAAGATCGAGTTTCATCGCGACCTGTTCCTGCCGTTCTACGACAAATATTTGAAGGGAAATAAGACCGGCTGGGACGATCGGCCGCGCATCAGCTACCAGGTCCACAATACCGGGAACGTTCGCGTCGTCGAGCAATGGCCGCCGAGCAACGTCCGGAAGATGCGCTTTTTTCTCGCGGCGGGTCCGAGCGGCACGGTGAAGTCGCTCAACGACGGCGCGTTGACGTCCAAGCCGCCCTCGAGCGGAAGCGGCTCGACGAGCTACGACTATCCGCACCCAAGCTGGGTTCTCGGGAACGTGCACGTCGGTCCAACGGGTCCCGATCCTGCCGCAGGCGTCCTCACGTTTACGAGCGAGGCGCTCGAGCGAGACCTCGAACTCGCGGGTCACGGGAAACTGATCGTCTACGCTTCGTCCAACCGCAAGGACATCGACATTATCGTGAAAGTCTCGGAACAATTCGCGCAGCCGGCCGAAGAACGCGCTAAAGGAGTACAGCCGCGTTACGCCATCGTGACGAAGGGCTGGTTGCGTGCATCGCATCACGAAGGACGCGACAGCCGATTCAGCTCCGACGATATTCCCGTCTATACGCATGCGAAGGCGACCCCGATTCTCGCCGGCAAAGCCTATCGACTCGAGATTCCGCTGCTGCCGCACGCTTGGCGGTTCTCGCAAGGTAGCCGCATCCGCGTCGAGCTCTCGTGCGCCGACTCGCCGGTTACGGACTTCCTATTCAGCCACATCTACCGGCCGGACAAGCACGGGACGGACACGATCCATCACGACGCCGAGCATCCGTCCGAGCTCATTTTGCCGGTCCTCAACGACTGAAAGGCGTACGGTATGCAAGCGATCTACAAGTACATCCGCTTGATCAAGCGCAAAACCAGCGCGTCGCCCGATCAGTTCAAGCGCGGATGGGTTGAAGGTTCCGTCGACGACGACAAGCGCGCCCTCGGCGCTGCGCCTATTCGCCGCATCGTCAAGAGCATCGGCACGGGCGAAGTTGCGCTCGGCGGAACTGAGCCGCCGTTTGATGCGATGATCGCGGTCTACTTTGACACCCTAGCCGACGCTAAGGCGACCGCATCCTCGGCGAAAATCGACGCGCTGTTTCGCGAGAACGCGGAACTCGTCGATAGCGGCGCGTCGATGCAAGAAATGATCGCCGAGGAATACACGATGGGTCAGAAGGCGGATGCCGATACGGTCCTCTCGGGCGACAGTAGCCTCAAGATCATCCGCACGGTCTACCGCCGCAACGACCTCGACGGCCGAGCGTTCAAGGACTACTGGCTGCACAACCATTCAAAGCTCGAAGACGTGGTCATCACCCGATCGCCGGTCGTTCGCATCGTCGCGACGTTTGCCGTTCCCGACGGACTCGAGGGCAAGACGCCGCCATTCGACGGAATGGTCGAGCTCTATTTCCGTTCGCCCGCGGATATCCGCACGATGTTCGCTTCGGAGATCCCCGCGATGATGCGCAAGGACGAGGAGAACTTCGTGCAGATGGATGCGCCGGCGATCCGCTTCATAGCCAACGAGTTTATTACGGCAAAGAGCGGTTAGGGCAAGAGCTCTCTTGCCGAGAAGGGCTCGTCGATGTATTTGTATTTCGCAGCAGCGTCGATCGCGGGCTGAATCTCTCTTGCGTCAACCGACGTTGCGTTCGTAAGCCGATTCATCTTCCTGATGACGTCGGGGTCAAGGTGGGAATAGTCGGCGAGCAGCGGGACCGTCTCGGCGTGATGGGCATTCGTGTAAAGCGTCGCCTCACGCATCGCGCGGGCGAAGCGCTCAACGACGGCGGGAGATCGAGATACGTAGTCCTGCGTGCAGAACCACCCGGCGATGAGCAAAGGCGCCCCCAGCCCCTCATATGCGTCGCCGAACGTGCGAAGCTCTCCGGTAGCCAAGTTGGCCGCGAGGACGGGATTGCTGATCGCCGCCATGTCGGCTCTGCCTTGCTCGAGCGCACTCAACATCGCCGAGAACGGCAGTTCGATAAACTTGACCGTGGCCGAGTTGCCGCCCCGTTTGTCGATCAACGCTTGAGTCCCAAGTTGATCGAGCGAGCGCAACGCGTTGCAAGCGATCGTCTTGCCGTTGACGTCGGCAAGCCCCTTGATGCTCCCCGTCTTCAATGCGCACAGTTGGTTCGTCGGCTCACGCGCCAAATATTGCGCCGCGCCCGCGACGATTTTGAAGCGCACTCCATGAGTGTAGGCCGAGATGAGAGACATCAAGCTGGACTTCGCTATGTCGACGACCCCCCCGGCGACGGCTGAGGCCAGCGCGGCGCCGCTCGACGAGCCTTGGAGTTGAACGTCGAGCCCGAACTTTTTGAAGATTCCGGCGTGCAACGCGTAGAGCGCCGGCGTAATGCCGTCGTCGAGGCTCGCCCCGAGCCGAACGGTGGTTAGCGATTGCGACCAGGACGGTATGGGGGCCGCGAGCACCGCCGTCGCTCCGGCAAGTTGAAGCACGGACCGCCGGTTCAAGAAGCGACGAGCTCCTTTGCATCAAACGTTCTGTTGATAAATTTGTATTTGTATGCCATGTCGATCGACAGCTGAATCACCGTGGAATCGAGTTCGGTCGCGTTGGTAAGTCGATTCATCTTTCGCACCACCTCCGGATCGATGCCGGCGTATTCGGCGATGATCGCTACGGTTTCGTCGTGGTGCGCGTTCGTGTAGAGCGTCGCTTCGCGCAAAGCTGCAGAGAAGCGACGAACGATGGCTGGGTTGCGAGTGACAAAATCCGCCGTACAAAACCAGCCGGCGATGAGAAAGCGTTTTGCGATTGCTTCGTAGGGGTCGCCGAAGGTGCGAAGCTTGCCGCTTTCGAGCGCCATCTGAAGGACGGGGTTGCCGATCGATGCGACGTCGGCCCTGCCCGTTTCGAGCGCGCCCAGCATCGCGGAGAACGGCAACTCGATAAAATGAACCATCGCGGAATTCCCGCCGTGCTTGTCGATCGTCGCTTCCGTCGCCATGTGGTCGAGAGACTGGAGCGCCGAGACGACGACGGTTTTGCCGTTGACCTCGGCGAGCGACTTGATGCCGCCATCCTTGAGCGCGACCAGCTCGTCGGTCGGCGTCAGCGTGGAATGAATCGCCGCCCCTGCGATCAGCTTGAAATAGACTCCGTGCGTGTAGGCGGTGATGAGGGACATCAGCGTCGACTTGGCGATGTCCACTGAACCGCCGGCGACGGCGGAAGCCAGTGCCGCGCCGCTCGCAGCGGAGGTGAGCGTAACGTCGAGGCCGGCCTTCTTGAAGATCCCGGCTTTGATCGCATAGAGCACAGGGGTGAGTCCGTCGTCTAGACTTGCGCCGATGTGCACGGGCAAAGACGACTGTGCACGCGCTCGCAAGGGCACTGCAGTCGCGAGCGACGATACGCCGAGCAGCCGTAGCGCGGTTCCGCGAGTTAGGATGGGCGCGTCGCTCCGTTCCGGCGCGGATCGGTCAAGAAGGGGAGTCGCCCCTGCCATTTGCGTTCGACTTCCGCAAGGTAATCAGGATCAAATGCGTTGACCTTCGGGAATTCGTCTTTCCATCTATAGGGGCGGACTGCGTAGATGATGATGCGGCTGCTGGTGATGTCGCCGGCCGCGCGCTTTTCCGGGCTGATCATCGGATCGATCTCGCCCGACCATCCGCCGTCGATGATATCGGTCTGCGACTTCGGATCCCAGCGGGTCGCCAGGGCCCACATGACTTCCGCCTGGTCGGTGATGTCGATATCCTCATCGACGATGATCGTGATGCGGCCAAGATAGGCGCTCGGACCCGCTCCCGCCGCGACGAGCCCGACGCTTTTGGCGTGGCCGTCGTACATCTGCTTGACGGAAATGATATTAACGAAGCGAACGCCTCCGCCGTCCGGCTTCCAGACTCCGGTGATCCCCGGCAGACCGGCGGCCTCGAGCGCGTCCCATATTGCAGCCATGCCGCCCAGACTCGGCTGTCTTCCGGGGAACGTCGGTTTTGCGGGCGGCTGGCCCGTGATGATGGGATCGTTACGATGGTAGATCGCCCTCACATCGAGCACTGCATCGGGATGGGCCGTCGATGCATAGTAGCCGGGCCATTCCGCGAACGGGCCTTCGATCCGCGATGCCTCATCCAGCGGCGGCATGAAACCCTCGAATGCGATCTCCGCGGCGGCCGGAATGGGAAGTTTCGTGATCTCTCCCAAGACGACGTCGATCGGTCGCCCGATCAGGCCGCCGGCGCTTGCTAGCTCCGAGACGCCGTATTTCGACGCGGTGCCGGCTACATTGCCCAGCACCGGCGCCTGTCCGACGACGACGACCATCGGGCAGGCCTCGCCGCGACTCCAGAACTTCTTGCGAATGAGGTCACCGTGCTTCCCGTCTTCAATGAAGACGGAGAGCGTGCGCTCGTCCTGCACCTGGACCCGGTACGTCCCGACGTTGACCCAGTCGCTGTCCGGATCTTTTGTGATGACCAGGCATTCGGTGCCGATGTAGTTCCCGCCGTCTTCTTTATGCCAGTGCGGTGCGGGAAACGCGCGGATGTTGATCCCCTTGCCGGTCACGACGTTGCTGCAAATGGGCCCGGAAGGCACGATCGCAGGCGCAATGGGTTGCCCTTCCCATTTGCCTCGCTTGCGGTACGCTTTGAGCGCTTCGAGACTCAGCTCGCCGACAAAGATTCGGGAGAAGCGAACGTTGACGACCACCCGGTACCCCGCCGGATAGCCGAGTATTTCGTCGAAGAGCAAAGTACGCGGATAGCGATCGCGCAGGCTGAGCTCGTAGAGCGCGCCGATCTCGAGATACGGATCGGCGCCGCGGATGATCTCCAACTCGCCGCGCTCTCCCGCGAGCTTTATGAACGTTCTGAGGTCGGCGAGCGCCGCATTGCGCGTGTCCGAATCGACTGCGGCGTTCATCATACCGGTGTCCGCGCCCGCTGGACCGGCAGCTCGGCCGCCGTTTCGAGCTTGCGCCACCGCTTGGGGGCATTTCCGGCGCTCAAAGCATCGAGTTCTCGGAAGAAGACACGGCGCAACAGCGCAATCCCCGCGTCAGAGCGGCCCAGGGTCTCAGCCGACCGATCGACGATGACGCCTTGTCCCCGCTGCGCAATGTAGTCTTGAGCGTTCGTGAGCTGCAGGAGCGGGTCGTCCGGCATCCGCCTTCCTATGAAGAGTGACTCGTAGTGCTCGGCCGGATTGTAAGCACCGATGCCGTTGAAGTAGGCGCCCAGCCGCTCGTCGGTTTCGGAATCGGTCGCGGGCGCGCAGTAGATGTTCAGCCGGGCAGTGTGCTCGTCGTCGACGGGGACGTTCCAAAGACCGATGTCGATCCACGGAGTTCCCGGCAAAAGCCCAGGAGTGCTGATGTGATTGTTGTTCGGGAAGGTCCAATCGCTGACGCGCACGTTTCCCTCGCCGCGAGTCGCGATTTGCCGAATGCCCGCGTCGGTTTCGAGATACTCCAGCTCGGGGATCGCCTGCGTTACCGACTTTATGAAAGTTCCGCCCCGTCCGTACGCGTGAACGAAGCTCACATGCACCGCGTCCAGAGAGTTCTCGACCATCTGGAGCCAGTTATAGTCCCAAACCTGCTTGCGGGCGATTCGCGGCCCTTCGCGTTCGAAGACATCCTTGCGGGGTAGGTCAAACCGCGGCGGATCTCCGGGGCCGAGATAAGCGAAAATCAGCCCCGCATATTCTTCCAGCGGATAGCTCACGATTTTGACCTTCGGCAAGCCGTCGTCTCGCTCGGCCGGCCTCTGGGTGCACCGGCCGGTCCCGTCATATTGCCATCCGTGATACATGCACCGAATGCGATCGCCCTCGATCCACCCCGTGTTCAGCAGGGTGAGCCTGTGCGCGCAGCGGCCGCCGACCAAGTGGGGACAGCCGCTCTCTCCGCGATAGAGGGTGAGATCTTCGCTGAGAATACGAAGCGCCTGCGCGGTTCCGGACGCCAGCTCGGCAGAAACGGCGACGGGCTGCCAAAATGTCCGCAGCAATTTGCCCATGTCGCTGTGCGGCCCGGTCTGTGTCAATTCTTGCAACCGATCGGCGCGGCGCTGAAGCCGCTCGTCGACGTTCATGCTCTCCCCGTCTCCCTAGCGAGGCTGTCCCCGGCGCCATTTCGATGTAGGAACTGCTCATCCCCCGACGAGAAAGCGAGAACCGTGGACAAGATCAGTTTCCCATACCGCACGAACACTCACTTGCAGCTCTTACACGTTATTGCGGAATCCGGCTCGTGGGAAAAATACGGGCTTGACGTTGACTACGATCGCAAGATTTCGTCGGCCGACGCGCACTCGCGGGTACTCAGCGGAGACGTGGACTTCGTCGGCGGCAACCATATCTCGCCGTACGGTCATCGTGCCCGCGGCGATCGCTGGATCTACGTCGGCCAGACCGTCAATGTCGTGCCGGGCAGAAAATTAGTCGTCCGCAAAGATTCGGGGATCAACGGGATCAAGGACCTTCGCGAGAAAGTCGTCGGCAGCCGCGGGAGCCATCCGCAACTCAACGATTGGCTCCAACTCAAGCAGAACGGTCTCGACGTCGATCGCGACGACGTGAAGATCGTCGGTCAGTATGGCGGAGGGCTCCATCATAGCGCGGTCGACGCGGAGGATCCCGACGCGGCCGCCAAGGCGGAGCCGCTCTGGCAGTGGGTCCGCGACAAGAAAGTCGACGCAGCCTTTCTCCCGAACCCGCAGCAAATCGTCGCGGCAAAGGAAGGTCTAAAGGTCATCGACCTCCCCGACTTCCCGATGATCTATTTCACGACGGTTTCGACGAGCTTGAACTTCACCGAGAAGCACCCCGATATCGTCGAGCGGTTCCTCAAAGGCATGATCGAGGGAATTCATTTCTTCAAGACTCAGCCCGAGCGCACGGTCAAGATCATCAAGGAGCGTTACGACAAAGCCGGCAAGCTGGACGACCAGATGGCGCGTGACGCGCAGGCGGCGCTCGCCGAGGTGCTGGAGCCCAAGCTGTATCCTACGCCTGCTGCGATCGCCAACGTCTACCAAGAAGGCTTACGTCAGGACAAAGATGCCGCGCGCGTCAATCCGGTGGCCCTTTGGGATATCCACTTTCTGCGCCGCATCGACGACAGCGGGCTCGTCGAGCAACTCTACGGCAAGTGAGTCTTGGCGACCATCTCTTGCGCGTCGAAGCGCCGGTCGATGATCTGATATTTGGCGGCGGCATCGATCACCGGCTGAATGTCCCGCGGCTCTAAGCGCGTTCCGCAGAGCCCACGCACCATGTGGGCCAGTGCCGCGGGGTCGATCCCTGAGAAGTCTGCGATCATCGGGATCGTCTCGTTCGAATGGCCGTTCGTGTACGCGGCACTTTGCTCGACAATTTGGGCGAAGCGAGCGATCGTAGCGGCGTTCTTCGCGATGTAGTCGTTCGTCGCAAACCAAGCGGTGAGCAAATAGTGCTTCGCTATGCCGTCGGAGGGGTAGCCGATGACCTTGACCTTCCCGGTCGAAAGTGCGGCGGCGTAGTTCGGATTGGTGATCGTGGCCGCGTCGGCGCGACCCTCGACGAGCGCCTCGGCCATCGCAGACGGCGGGACTTCAACGAACTTCACCGATTGTGAGTCGCCGCCGTGTTGATCGAGCCAAGCGTGCGTGCCTAGCCACGACAAGTCCTTGAGTGCCGCGGTCGCAATCGTCTTCCCGTTGAGATCCTTCGCGGTCGCAATTGGGGAGGTCTTGGCCGTGATCAGCCCGGTGATGGGCGCCGCGCTCACCCATAACTCTCCGGGAGCGACGATGGCGATCGGAAGGTTGTGGGAGTGAGCCGTGATCAGCGGCATCACGCTCGATTTGCCGATCTCGAGCGCGCCTCCGATGACCGCCGCGGTGACCGACGCCCCACTGTTCATGCGCGTTATGCTGACGTTGAGCCCGGCTTTCGTGAAGGCGCCGGTGTGTATTCCCCAGAGCACCGGCGTAACGTCGTCGGCGGCATTGGACGCCATCCGCAGTGAAGCCGGCGCCGGCTCCGCCGTCGCAATCCGCGTCCCGCACGAAGCCGCAACGGCGGCTGCCGCAGCGATAAAGTCGCGTCTGAGCATAACGGCGCTTTCCCTTATTGAAGAGGCGGTGCCCCGCCCGCGTAAGAAACGTATACTGAGGTCATTTTAGGAGGCCCTACATGGCTACCACGCGAGAGCAAAACGATCGCCTCACGCAGATCGGTCCTGGCACTCCGATGGGCAATTTGCTTCGCCGGTATTGGCAGCCGGTTGCGGTCGCCGTCGAGCTGGACCAGGAGCCGGTCCGCCGAGTGCGTTTCCTCGGCGAGGACCTCACGCTCTATCGCTCCGAGTCCGGGGAGTACGGGCTCGTCACGGACCGCTGTCCTCATCGGTGCATGTCGCTCGAGTACGGCATTCCTGAGGAGCGGGGCCTGCGATGCGCTTACCACGGCTGGGTCTTTAACGCCAAAGGCGACTGCGTCGAGCAGCCGTTTGAGGACCGCAGCTTCCCGGACGCCCATTATAAGGATCGCATCAAGATCACGGCATATCCGGTCCAAGAACTCGGCGGGATGCTCTTCGCGTATTTCGGCCCCGAACCGGCCCCGCTGCTTCCTCGCTGGGACCTTCTCGTCCGCGACGATCTCGATCGCGCCGTCGAGATCCATCCGCTCCCATGCAACTGGCTGCAATGCATGGACAACGCTGCCGACCCCGTGCACTTCGAATATCTCCACGCGGCGTTCGGCAACTACGCGCTCAAGAGACTCGGCAAGCCTCCCGGAATGACGCAAGCGCGCCATGTGAAAATCGAGTTTGACGTCTTTCCATACGGCATCATGAAACGGCGGCTCCTCGAAGGCGAAACCGAGGAAGCCGATGAGTGGAAGGTCGGGCACCCGCTCCTGTTCCCCAATACCCTTGCGGTCGGCAATGAAGGCAACTCGAGCCTGCAGATCCGCGTCCCCGTCGACGACACGCACACGATTCAGTTTGCGTATCGAACGACGAAGCGCAAACCCGGCGCGGCGCCATTGCCGATCGTCGTGAAATATTCGCAGCTGTTCACCGATGACGGAAAGCTGATCGCCGACACGATCCCCAAGCAAGACATGATCGGGTGGGTCGCCCAGGGTCCTATATCGGATCGGACGCGCGAACACCTGACGGCGAGCGACAAGGGCGTCATCCTGTACCACAAACTCCTAACCGATAACATGGAGAGTGTGGAGCGGGGCGAGGACCCGATGGGTACGATTCGCGACCCCGCGGAGAATGAACCGATGATCGACATTCGCCGCGAACACAATGGGATGCGGGCCTTCCAAGTCAAATACGGCAACTACTTCGAGAAGATTCGCGAACTGGCCGATATCCGCGGATAGAGACGTGCCGGAACGCGCTCTTTCGCGGGCGAGCATGCTACGGTTGATGACCGCGGGCACCGCAGCGATCCCCTTGCGCGCGAGCGCTCAAGCCCGCCCGACAATTCGCGTGGGCGTCGAGTCAGGCGCCGAAACGTTCAGCGAGCCGCTTTACGGCGTCGAGTCGGGCATTTTCACACGAGCGGGCCTCGACGTACAGCCCGGAATTTTTCCGGCTGCGGGAGCGATCGCGGCGGCACTCGCCGGCGGCGCACTCGACCTCGGTTCCGTCGACGTCATCGTCCTCGCAAACGCGGTCAACCGTGGCGTCCCGCTCATTGCGATCGCCGGGAGCGGGCTGTTCCGAGCGAAGGAACCGACGAGCGGACTGTGCATCCCGATCAAATCGTCGTTGCGTAGCGCGAAGAGTTTGGAAGGTCAGACGATCGCAGTAGGGACTCTCGTCTCGCTCACGAGCATTTCGCTACGGATGTGGCTGGCCCGTAACGGCGCGAATCCCGCGCAAGTGCAGTTCGTCGAGATGCGCTTTTCCGAGATGCCGGCGGCACTGCAACGAGGAACCGTCACCGCCGCCTATATCACGGAGCCGCTCCTCACGCAGCACGCAGACGAGCTCAAACTCATCGCCATTCCCTACAGTGAGATTGCGAAGACGTTCCCGATTAGCGTCATCGCAGCCGGACGGTCCTGGCTTGCCCAAAACAGCGACACGGCGCGGCGGTTCGTCGCGGCAACTTATGAAACGGGCCGTTGGTTGAATGGAAACCGGCAGCAGTCTGCGGTCATGCTCGCAAAGTACACGAAACTGGACCTCGACATCATACGGCGAATGCACCGGACCAGTTTTGCGACCTCCCTCGATCCGTCGATGATGCAGCCGATTCTCGATGCGGCAGCGACCTACAAACTGATCGATCGCCCAACAAATGCAGCCGATCTCATGATACAGGTGATGAACTGATGACGAACGTCGTATCGGACCGAATGGAAGACTTCTACCGGGATCTCGAGGGGAAGAAGATGGATGCGTTGTGGCGCGTTCGCGTCCCCGGGCAAAGCGGGAGCGAGCCGAGCGCTCCGTACCCGCCCGCTCACTGGAGCTGGTCCGACATCCGGCCGTTCATGACGCGCGCGGGCGTGCTCGTCGCTCCCGGTCCCGACTCTGAACGGCGCGTCGTGCAGTTGATCCATCCCGCTCTGGGAGCCGTTCACTCGGCTTCCCATTCGCTGACGGCAAACGTTCAGATGGTCCTTCCCGGCGAGGTGGCGCCGGCCCACCGTCATACGATAGCCGCGATCCGCTTCATCATCGAGGGTGAGAGCGCCGTCACGATCGTGGACGGTGAGCCGGTCGAGATGCGGCCCGGCGATCTCGTCCTGACCCCGGCTTGGCATTGGCATGGCCATGAGAATCATTCGAACGGCCCCACGCTCTGGATGGACTCGCTCGACCGTCCGCTGACGGTCGCGTTGCGCCAATCCCGTTTCGAGCAGTATCCCAAGGGCGCGCAACCGCTGGTGCGGACGCCCGGCGATTCGAGCGCACGTTTCGGGACCGGGCTGCTGCGACCGGCGTCAGCCAAGGAGTCGGCGATCTCGCCCATCCTCTCGTATCCCTGGATGGAAACGGAGCCGGCGCTGCAACGTCTGGCGGACGTCAACGCAATCGATCCTTTTGACGATGTTGCCTTCGATTACACGAACCCGCTGACCGGAGGACACGTTCTGCCGACGATCGGCTGCCGGATTCAGATGTTGCGGCCCGGCGTGCGGACGCGTTCGCATCGGCACGCATACACCAGCGTCTACCACGTCTTCCGCGGGAGCGGCTCAACGATCGTTGACGGCGTTCGCCTGGACTGGACGAAAGGCGACTTCTTTACGCTCCCGCCGTTTTGCTGGCACGAGCACCACAACGACGCGAATACTCCGGCGTACTTGTTTTCGACGATCGACGCGCCGGTCGTCGATGCTCTCGGCTATGGTCGCGAAGACGAATATACGGCGGACGGCGGGCATCAGCACGCGTAACGACGCGCCGCCGTTGCGGCTCGGAGTCGCAGGCCTCGGCGTTGCGAGCACGCTCTTCCTTCCCGGCGTCGAGGAATATCCCGCCGCACAGATCGTCGCGGCAGCCGATCGCCGAGCCGGTGCTCTGGCCACGTTCGAACAGCGCTATGGTGGCCGCACGTACGGCAGCGTCGAGGAGTTGTGCGCAGACCCGGCCGTCGACGTGGTCTGGATCGCAACGCCGAATCAGTTTCACTGCGAGCACACGATCCTGGCTGCTGAGCACAAGAAGCACATTATCTGCACGAAGCCGATGGCGTTGACCGTCGAAGAGGGCGAGCGGATGTGCGAGGCGTCCGAGCGCAACGGCGTCCAATTGTTGTGCGGCCAGACGTGGAGCATGAGTCCGGACGTTCAAGCGATGTGGCGCGTCGTGCGATCCGGAGAGCTCGGGCGCCTGATCTCCGTCAACACGTGGCTGTATACGGACTGGCTCCTCAAGCCCCGCGTCGCTGAAGAGCTCGACGAATCAGTGGGCGGCGGCGTCGTGTACCGTCATGCGCCGCATCTCATCGATACGGTTCGGCTGCTCGGCGGAGGGCGCGTGCGCAGTGTGCGCGGAACGGCCGGGCGCTGGATGCCCGAGCGTCCCTGCCCGGGGAATTTCTCCGCATATTTGGAGTTCGAGGACGGGACTCCGGCGACGATCGTATACAGCGGTTACGGATTTTTTGACACGTCGGAACTGACTTGGGGTATCGGGAACCGGATGTATTCCGACGAGGAGCGCATCGCTGTACGGCGTTCGCTGCGCAACGGTACGATCGACAACGAAGCGGCAAAGGAAGGGATGCGCTTCGGCGCAGTCGCGCAAGATACGACGAGCCGGGGGAGCGGCCAACAAGCAAATGCAAAAGTTGGGACGCGCGCGAACATCGGCTGGTTCGGGCTTACCGTCGCGAGCTGCGAACGTGGTGACGTCCGCCAGTCACCGAACGGCCTCTACGTCTACGACGAAGGGGGCCGGCGCGAGATTCCCGTCCATGGAGGACGCGGCACCGGGACGCTCGAGATGCAAGAGATGCATGACTGTCTTTTCGAAAACAAGCCGATCACGCACGATGGCCGCTGGGCGCTCGCGACGCTCGAGGTCGCGCTCGCGATCGTTGAGTCCGGGCGCCGGCGCCAAGAGGTCTTGCTTTCGCATCAAAGCGCCATCCATTGACGAACGACGAACTAGCCGCGCGGCTCACTCTCGGCTGCCGCATCCTGGCGGAGCAAGAGATCCTTGATGCCTTCGGTCATCTCTCGTCGCGGCTCCCCGACGATCCAAGCCGTTTCATGATTTCGCGCGGCATGAGTCCCGCATTAGTCGAACCGCAGGATTTCATCGTCCTCGATCTCGAGGGGACCGTCGTTTCCGGCAAGGGTCTGCCAAATGCGGAGTGGCCGATCCACGCGTCGATCTACAGTGCTCGCCCCGACGTCCACAGCGTGGTGCACTCGCACAGCCGCCTCTCGCGGATCTTCAGCCTCTCCAAACGAAAGCTGCGCGGCTTGCTCACCTCGAGTGCGCCGGAATGGCAAAGCGGGGTCCCCGTCTATCGCGAGGGTGGTTTGGTCACGTCGCGGCAACGCGGTGACGCCGTCGCGCGCGTGCTTTCGAACGAATCCGCCGTGCTGTTGCGCGGTCATGGAGACGTGATAGCGACCGGCAGCGTAACCGGTACCGTGCTGAAAGCGATTACGCTGAAGCAGAACGCCGACGTTCTGAATGAGCTGCTTGCGCACGGCGATGAGATCGAGCTCTGGAGTGACGAGGCGCTCGCCGCGTGGGCGACGCCGCAGCACTCCATTTCGCGCGAAGCGCAGGAAGCGATGGCCGGCCGCGCCTGGGATTATTACGAAGCCCGTGTCCGTACGCGTTGATCGCCGCACGGCGATCGAAATTTTTGGGGCCTCGCTGACGGTCGCAGCAATGCGGCCGCTGCAGGCACCTGCGCAGACCCTGACGACGGTCCGTGTCGGTGCCGGTCTCGACGACGGCCTCACCCCGTTGCTGTATGCGCTGCAAACCGGGATGTTCAAGAAGGCGGGACTCGACGTCCAGCTTCAGTCTGCTTCGAACGGTGCCGCGTTGGCGGCCGCCGTCGCCGGAGGAGCGATCGATGTTGCCAAGTCCGCGCTCATGTCGCTCATCACGGCTTACTCGAGGGGGCTGCGCTTCAAGATCATCGCCGGCGCCGCTCAGTATCGCACGGTAGCGCCGACCGACTTGCTCTGCGTCCTGAAAAGCTCGCCGATCAAATCCATGGCCGATGCAAACGGCAAGACGATTGCGGTCGCTACGTTAAAGGGGCTCGACATGATGGCTACGCAGGTGCTGATCGACAAGAACGGGGGCAACTCGTCGACGGTCAAATTCATCGAAACGCCCTTCGCTACGATGCTCTCGGTCCTGGAGCAAGGGCGAGCCGACATCGCGTCGATCAGCAACCCGGCGCTTTCCGCCGCTCTCGAGTCAGGAAAACTGCGCTCGTTCGGCGATCCTTATGGTGCTATCGCGCCGCGCTTTTTGATCGCCGGCTGGTTCACGACGACCGACTACGCTCGGCAAAATCCGACGGTCGTCGATCGTTTCTCCAAAGTCATGCGCGACGCGAGCGCGTACGCGAACGCCCATCACGCCGAGACCGCCCCGATCCTCGCCGAGTACGCGCACATCGACACCGACGTGGTATTAAAGATGAATCGGCTCGAGAATGCGACGACGCTCGGCCCGCAGCTCATTCAGCCCGCAATCGATGCAGCGGCGAAATACAAATACATCGAGGCGGGCTTCTCGGCGAAAGAGCTGCTCTTGTAAGAGCGGACTAGCGATCCGCCGCGGCAGCCGCCTCTGCCATCCCGGCGCGGAACATCTTGATGTAGGCGTACATCGAGGCATCGACGGCGTCCAAGATGTCCTTTGGATCGACCTCTTTGTAACGCGGTAGGTACTTCAGGACGAGATCGAACGTGCCGCCGCTGTGAACTTTGTCCGCCTCATGATGCATCAGATGAAAGTCTGCCTGGCCGCGAGATAGACCGAGCTTGTCCATCCAGTGTTTTCCTTCTTCGCCGGAGGTCGTTCGATACTCGAGCGCTCCTTTTGCAGTAGCGCCGATCAGCCAATGGCGGTCTTTGGTCAGCGTCTCCCAGATGAGGAGGGCGGCGCGCGTCGACGGCAGGGGCTCGGCGTTGTGCATCTCCTCGTCGCTGATGTCGAGCGCGTTTGCCATGCGGACGAGCTTGAGATAGTGGGAAAGCTCCTCGATGCCTTCCTCTTCGTAGAGATTCTCGCGAACGATGAAGCGCCTAACCTCTACCTCCGGGCAGTTCCCCACGACGTACGCCCACGCTTGGCGGCTGTGACGCGTGAAGATGCCGTGCTGTCTCGCGAAAACGGCCGCGCCTTTCTTGGTCATGGTGCCCCGATTGTATTCCAGCCATTTGTCCTGACCGCGATAATGCGAAACGATCGAGCCGATCTCGGTCAACAAATCGCCGGATACGGATGTTTGCGTCGACACTATACCACTACCACCTTTTCATATTCGGCTTGCAGCGCCGCCCAGCGGCGGCCGCATTCTTTCGATCCTGCGATGAGCTCCTCAGGCGCATCGATGTAGGGCGGACGCGTCGGGCCGGGATCGATGAAGCCCGCGGAAGCGAACCGGACGTGCCCGAGCTGAATGCTATAATCGTCGAATTTTCCCGCGCTGCTCTCGCGCATTGGTGCCGCGGCCCATTTGATTTTTTCCGCAATCGGCTCCGCGGCCGCCCAATCCCGGCGAGCGATCGCGCGGGAGAGCGCGTTCATCGCGGCGGGCGAACACGCGATCCCTCCGGACCAGCATGCCGTTACGACATCCGGGTATTTTCGTGCCAGGGCGAACCAGCGCGTCTCAGACGGGAGAATGCGAATCTTGCTCCCGACTCGCTCGACGATCGTCTCGAGGTCGGGTCTCGTCGCTTCCTTTACAGCGACAACCCCCGGTATCTTCGCGAGCTGCTCGAATGCCTCGAGCGGGATCGGCCCTTTGAAGGCGGTCGGATTGTCGTAGACGACCAGCGGAATGCCGGGCAGTGCCTCGGAGAGGTCGCGATAGTACCGCACGATCCCGGGGGTATCCAGAGAGACCCACATCGGACGCCCGGTGAAGATGCCGTCCGCGCCCAGCGCGAGGAGCGCCCGTGCGCGCTTGATCGTATCGCGCGTGTTTAACGTCGTGACGCCGGCAAAGACGGGACGGCGGCGTGCGGTCGTCTGGACGACGCAATCCACGAAGTCACGCAGCTCCTCCCAGAGCAGGCTTGCGCCCTCCCCGAACGTCCCGGTCGTCATGATGACGTCGGTACCGGCGTCGACGACGCCGGCGACCATCTTTGCAGTCTCGTCGAGGTTGACGGTGTTTTCCGCGTCCCAGCGCCCGGCGTTCGGTGTTGCCGGCGTCGGAACGATTCCGACGACGCCGTTGATATCCGCAGCCGTTAGCTTCATTGTGATTCACCTCTGGGGAGGGCGGCTCCCGACGCGCCTTGGACGGCAACGAACCGCTGCTTTTGGGGATCATAGCGCAAAATAATGTCGCTGCGGCCGTCCAGACCGCGTTGGCTTCCATCGCGGAAGTCATACTCCCCCGACGCGCCGACGTAACCGTGCAGATTGGCGATATATTGCTTGAACTGCCGCGGCGCGGCATCGAACCCTAGGGCCTTCAAGGCGGCGATTACGATCGTTCCCGGATCCCAACCGAAGACGTGGACCGCGTCGGGGGGTACCCCGGCCGCCTTGAGCGTGTTGAAGTACGCGGCTGCTGCGGTACGCAGCGGCCCCTTCGGAGCCGCCTCGGGCGCGATCCCCGGGACGTTAACGAAGTACAGCTCCTTGGGCAGGATGTTCGCGAATTGCTTCATCGTGTTGTAGTTGATGTTCGGGCCGTTCGTTGCGGTCGGCACGGTGAGATCGAGATCCGTCATGCCGTGAAACACGGTCCCGATCGGCGTCCCGCTCGCCCACGCGATCAGCGCCTGCGGAGAAGCGGCTTTGATGCGTGAAACCTGTGCATCGACGCTGACATCCGCGACGTTGAATCGCTCCCGTGCAGTCAACGTCATGTCGCGATTCTCGGGGAGAGCGAGCGCAGTATCAAGATTCCGTTCGAAGTCTTGTCCCGTCGCGTCCGTCGTGAAGATCGCTGCGACTCGCTTCCAGCCGCGGTCACGGAAAAATTTCAGCTGGAGGCGGAGCGCTTCTTTCGTAGGCACGCCGTAGCTGAACATATAGCTGTCCTTGGGCGGATACATCCCCGCAGACAAGCAGTAGACAACCGGGCCATTTGCGATGACCGGTAGGATCGCGCTGCATCCGGCGACTAGCGTCGTGCCGATGATGATCGGCGGCTTCTTTGCGAGGACCGCCGTCGCCAGCTGAAGCGCGATCTGGGGGCTCGAGTGGTCGTCCTGTATGACGAACGCCACGGGGCGGCCGCGAACGCCGCCGGACTTGTTGACGTTGGTCTCCAGGAGATGCAGCGACTCGGCCTCAGCCGTGCCGATCGCGGCGCCCGATCCGGTCAGCGAGAGAATGGCGTTGATCTCATACGGCGTCTCGGCCGATGCCGCCGAAGCAAATACTGCAAGGAGCAGCGCGAGACAGACGCGCTTCACGGCTTCCGGTAGAGGTCGTTGACGAATCCGCTGTCGTCGATCTGGCGGATGAAGTGCAAGTCCCACAGTTCCATAGGGTTGACGCGCTTCGCGTCGGCATCCTTACGGACGGCTTGTTGATAGACGTTGGCGATCGCCGCCATGGTCGGATAGAGCTTCGGCTCGAACTCCTTCGCGAGGCTTTGGTACGTCGCGGCCGCCACCTCGTCATCCATCCGGCCTTCCTTCGTGTAACGCTCTTGGATGATCTTCGTGCTCTCCGCCGGCTTGGTTTTGAAGAAGTGAATGCCCTCGATGATCCCCTTGAGGAAGCGATCGACCAGCTGCGGATGCTGCTCGACGAAGTGCAGGCTCGAGGAGATCGTCGTGAAGTAGATCATCGGAAGCGGCTCGATGTCGATCGCCTTCAGGCCGTGCTGTTGCGCAATAAGGTTGGAGGGCGGCCGCATGAAGGCCGCGTCGATTTTCCGGTCGCGCACCAAATGCCAGAGCGGTTCGGAGGAGTCGTCACTCTTTTCGATGATCGCGACGTCGTCGCGGTCGGCATCGAGCCCGCGATTCTTGAGGTAGAGCCAATCGTTGAGCTTGGGATGGCTTCCGTGGCTTCCGACGGTCTTCTCGCGGAGGTCGCTGACGCCGTTGATGCCCGAGTCTGCGCGGACCACGAGCTGGTTGCTCACGACGTTGATCGTCTGGCCGAGGTAGACCCATTCGTCACCGCGCGCGCGAAGAGCGTATGGCGTCAGATGGTTGCCGCCGACGAACTCGACGTCGCCGCGCGGGACCGCCGTGTGCGCCTCGCTCGCGGAGATCTTCCGGTCATACGTGACGTCGAGGCCGTACTTCTCCCAGGAACCCGACTCTGCGATGACGTGCAGCAACGGCAAGTGCATGCTGGAGCGGTACGGGAAAGAGACCTTTTGATGCCGTAACAAATCGTCACGAATGATACGCCGTCACCCTGCCTCGGTCAAGAGGGTCGCTTTCGTCTCCGGCATCGCCGGTTCCGCAGCTGCCTGCGCGCTCCGTGCGACGTCCTCCGCGGCCGAGACGCTACAGCCGCTGCGCATAGGCATAGCTCCAAGCGACGGTGTCACGTCCGTCGTTTACGCGGCGAAAGCCGGGCTCTTCGAAAAGGCGGGATTGGACGTCCACATCGAGACGCAAAGCAGCGGCGCAGCCGTTGCCGCAGCTGTCCTATCCGGTTTTTTCGACATCGGCAACAGCAGCATCACTTCGATCTTGCTGGCGCACGACAAAGGCTTGCCCTTTACGTTGGTAGCACCGGCCGGCGTTTACGACGGCAAGGTGCCGTTCACGGGAGCCCTAGTTCTCAAAGGTTCGCCTTTGGAATTGGGCAAGGACGCGAACGATCAGGTGATCAGCCTTGCGTCGCTGAGCGGGATCGGGCATGACTGCTTCTCGGCCTGGGTCGAGCAGCACGGTGGCGATTGGCGCACGTTGCGTTTCGTCGAGGTCCCGCTCTCGGCGGCCGCAGCCGCGGTCGAAGAACGGCGCGTCGTCGCGGCTGAAGCTGCGACGCCCGCGCTTGCAAGCGCGCTCGAGACGGGAAAGTTTCGGCTGATCCCGGTCTACAGCGCACTCGGGTCGTCGTTTCTCATCTCCGCCTGGTTCACGACGAGGGACTTTTCGAGCAAGCATCCGGAGATCGTTCGAACGTTTGCGCGCGTCGTGGCCTCGGCTGCCGCCTACGCCAACACTCACCATGCGCAGACTGCGCCGATCATGGCGGAGTTTACCGGGATACCACTATCTTCGTTCGAGCGGATGGTTCGAGCACGGCAAGGGACGACGTTGGTGCCCTCGCTCATCCAGCCCGCGATCGACGCGGCGGTCAAGTACGGCTCTTTGAAGAAGTACTTTCCCGCGCAAGAAGTCATCGACGTCGATCTCCAAAGCCGAGGGCAATAAGCACATGCAAACCAAAAAGACTCGTTCCGAGTTCGATGCACATTTAGCCGAGCTCCACATACGCGGACAATGGCGCGTCGACGAGCTGCTCAACACGGAGCGCGCCGACGGTCCACGGCCGATGGGCATCCCCTACATTTGGAAGTGGGCGATGGTCAGGCAGGCGCTCTCCGAAGCGTGCGAAGTATTGACCGACAGTCTGACCCAGCGCCGCAGCCTGATTTTCATCAATCCCGAGCTGAGCGCCGGCACGACTCATACGTTCGGCGTCGGCATCCAGCTCGTGACGCCGGGCGAATTGGCTTGGGCGCATCGTCACACGATGGCAGCGATCCGATTTGGGATCGAAGGCGACCAGCGGCTCTCCACCGTCGTCGACGGCGAACGGCTGCCGATGGAACCCGGCGATCTGATCTTGACCCCGAGCTTGACTTGGCACGATCATCACAATGAGAGCGACCGCGAGGGCATTTGGCTCGATGCGATCGATGCGCCCTTGATGGGCGTTCTCGGCCAGCGGTGGTACGAACCGTACGGTGACAGTCTCCAGGCCGTGAGCGAGCGTCAGGGTCTGCTCCCATATCGCTATCCTTGGCGGGAAACGTGCGAGAAGCTCGGTCAATACACGGTCGCGGAGGAGTCTCCGTATGACGGTGCACGGCTAGAGTACGTCAATCCGATGAGCGGAGGGCCGACGATGTCGACGCTCGGCTGCTTCATGCAGTCGCTGCGGCCCGGACTCGAGACGAGAGAACACCGCCACACGTCCAGCACCGTCTACTTCGTCGTGAAGGGCGAAGGCGTGACCCGCGTCGGCGATGAGGAACTGCATTGGTCGGAGCACGACACGTTCGTGATCCCCAATTGGATGCGTCATCGGCATCTCAATACATCACCGGAGAAGGCGCTTCTCTTCTCGGTTACCGACGAGCCCTTACTCAGATCGATCGGTTTGTATCGGGAGGATCCCGAACAAGAAAGGAGCTCGACCGGTGATTAAGACCGCAGGCTTGCGCGACGAGATGATCGCCATCGTCAAGCGCTACATGGACGTCAATCCTTGGCTCGAGTACACGGCGAACCGCTTGACGCGAGAGGGCGCCCAAATATACGCTCAGCAGCACGGGATCTTCACGCGGCACAGCCGCCGTTGTTGGGCCTATGTCGTGGGGAACTGCCCCGAAGTCGAGGTGCGGCGCTTTATCGTCAGCGAAAATCTCTACGATGAAGAGTGCATCGAGGAACGATCGCATTTCCTCAAGCTCGTGAAGCTGGGCAAGGCGCTGGGCCTAACGGAGGCCGAGGTCTACGACGCGGTCCCGACGCAGGGGCTGCGCGCTGCACTCCTGATCTGGGAGACGTTGACGAAGGAACGTCATTGGCTGGTCGGCATGGCGGCGAAAGCGGCGCTCGAGATGCTCAATCTTCCCGAGTGCGGCAGCTTCGCGTTTACGCAAGCGCAGCGCTACATCGCCAAGCTGGGCCTGACGAAGGACGACCTCGATTTCCATTTGACCCACCACGAGGTCGATCAAATCCACGGCGGCGGGGCGATCGATTTGCTCGAGAAATATCTCCCGAAGTATCCGGCCGTCACCGAGCAGCAGATCTTTACGGCGGTCGAAGACTCAATCTTCGCCATGGGCCTCTATCAGGGCGCGGCGGCGAATGCTGCGGATGGAGTCAAGTAGGAGAGTGGATCGCCGCCGGGTTTGCTGACGCCGATCCACGCTTCCTTTTCGGGATCCCAGCGAGAGATCACCGCCGTGTTCGGCCCGAGCCCACGCTGCGGAAACGTCTTGAAGTCATACGGACCATTGACACCGACCCAGCCTTTGAGGTTGGAAAGATAGCCACGGAACTGTTCTGCAGACGCGGTCGTCCCGATCTTTTGAAAAACATACGTGACGATGGAGGCCGTATCGTAACCGGCGACCTGGCTTGCATCCGCTTTGTAACCTAGCGAGCCGAGCGTGGAATAGTACTGATCGACTGCGTGCTTCGTTGCGCGATCCGTCACTTGCTGTGGCGAGAGGAACGGCGTCCCGAAGAAGTAGAGTTCCTTCGGCAGATATTTCGCGAGCTGGCTCATTTGTGGATGGGTTGCGTTTCCGTAGTTGATGCCGACCGGGATGGTCAAGCCGACTTCGGTAATGCCGCGCATAATCGTTCCCGTCGGTGTCCCGGCGGTGCCGATGATCAGGACCTGCGCGGTGGAGCTCTTGACGCGAACGATCTGTGCGTTGACGCTTAGATCCAAGATCGCAAAGTGCTCCCGATCGACGAGCGTAACGCTCCTGTTTTCCGGAAGTGCCAGGACGTCGTCGATCGCGCGGTCGTTGTCTTGTCCCGTCGCGTCGGTCGCCGTGATCGTGGCGATATGCGTCCAGCCGCGCTGCCGAAAATATCGGATCGCGGCGCGCGTGAGGTCTTCATTGGCGACGCCGGCCGAGAAGTCATAGCTGCCGATCGCGGGCACCACAGCCGGCGTCATGCAATACATCACGGGTCCCGATTTCGAGAGAGGGAACATAGCCCGGCAGCTCGCCCCGAACGTCCCGCCCAAAATCACCGGCGGATTGCGCGCCAGGATTTGGTTCGCGATCTGAACGCTCAGCTGCGGATTGCTTTGATCGTCGTGAAGGACGAACTTGACGGGCCGCCCACGGATGCCGCCGGCGCCGTTGACGATGCGCTCGACGGCCGCGAGGCCCTGCTGCGTTCCCTGACCGACGAAAGTGCTCGGTCCGGTAAGCGACGAGATCGCGTCGATTTCGAACGGATCTGCGGCTTGCGTCGCGCCCGGCATGAGGCAAAATGCGAGACTGAAGGCGAGTGCTCGCGTGCCGAACACGTTAGACCTTCCAGCCGGCCTTCGACAGATCGACGCGCTGCCCGGCTGGATCTTTAATGTACGCTTCCGCGTAGCGGCCATCGACCGGGACCGCGCTGCGACCCTGCGTCGCACCATTCTGCAATGCGGACTGCGCGGCCGCATCGACGTCCTCGACGTGAAAGCCGAAATGGTGAATCCCGTCGGGCACTTGGTGGCCCTCGACCGCCTCATTCGGCAGGATCGCGACGTTGATGTGCCCGTCGGACAGGTAAACGGCACCGTTAGGTTTGTCGCGCCGCATGACTTCATGCAGCCCGAACGTGCTCTTGTAAAACTCGGCGAGCTTGTGCGTGTCCTTGGTCATGAGCGCAACGTGACGGATACGAGCCATGATATTCATCCCTCGTCGAACGTGATGATGGACGACGAAGGCTTTCTCGAACAGCCGCGTAAGTTTTCCCTGCGTGAAGCGTCTTGACGGCAAGGTCGCGATCGTCTTCGGAGCCGGCCCGAACATCGGCGGGACGATTGCCTATTTCTTTGCTCGCGAGGGCGCCCGCGTCGTCGCCAGCGACGTCGATGCCGCCGTTGCCGCGGAGACGGCGCGATTCGTCGCGTCGCGCGGCGGCGAATCGATCGCGCTTTCGGGAAATGCGCTCGACGAAAACGACGTCTTACGGATCGTTGCCGCGACGGTTGAGCGCTATGGCCGCTTGGACGCGATCGTCAACATGGCGGGGAACGTGCACTGGAGCTCGGTCCTCGATATGGACCTGCGCGAGTGGACCGAGGCGCTTCTCAGCTTCCCGACCGCCGGAATGTTGACGACCAAGCACGCTGCGAAGGCAATGATCGCCAGCGGCGCATCCGGAAGCATCATCCATCTGCTCTCGACGGCCGCCCACTTTGGTGAAGCGTCCGGTGCCGCCTATACCGCAAGCAAGGCAGCGCTTCTGAATTTTGCCCGTTCGGCCGCGATGGACTTGGCGCACGAGGGGATTCGAGTCAACACGATCACCCCGTGCGCCATGGAACATCAGTTATGGACGAGAATGCGTGACGAGATCTTCGATCCGCACTTCGTCGCGCCGAAGAGACGATCGTTCTATTCACGTGATGACTATCTCAAGATGATCCCGCTCGAGCGCTTCCCGCGCGCGTCCGATTTGGCCTGGGCCGCGGTGTTCTTGGCGTCCGACGAGTCGAGCTTTCTCACGGGCATCGACATTCCGGTCGACGGCGGCCTACGCTTCAAGTATCCGGCGTGGCGTCCGGGCGACTACACGAACGTGAACATCCACGACTATGCGAAGACCATCGAGCGTACGGAATACGGCGAGCCGAAAGGGAAACTGTTGGAAGAGGAGCCGAAATCATGAGTTCTGACAGCCGCGCGCAGCGCCGCGGCGAACGTTTGAACGTCCTGACGCAAACGGGGCCGGATTCCGACATGGGCAAGCTGCTTCGCACGTTTTGGCATCCGATCTTCGTCTCACGGAAGCTCGACGCCGGCAAAGCGGTCCCGGTCCGCCTGTTGAGCGAAGATCTGACGCTGTATCGCGGTGCGAGCGGCAAGCCTTACTTGGTCGGCGCACGCTGTGCGCACCGCTTGACCGTGCTCCACACCGGTTGGATCGAAGGCGAACAGATTCGCTGCATGTATCACGGTTGGTGTTACGACGGGAGCGGACAGTGCACCGAGCGTCCCGCCGAACGCGATACGACGTTGCCGAAAATCAAGATCGCAGGCTATCCGGTTCACGAGTACTGCGGATTGATTTTCGCTTACATGGGCGACGGATCGGCGCCGCCGTTCGAGCTCCCGCGCAAAGACGCGTTCGAGCGAACCGGCGGCATTCTCTACGCGCGTGCTGAGATTTGGGACTGCAATTGGTTCCAGATGGTCGAGAACTCGCTCGACGCCGTGCATGTCGCGTTCGTCCATCAGAAAGGCCGCGCGGGGACGTTCATCCAGACCGTTTCTGAAGCGATTCCCGAACTCGCATATGAGGAGACGGAGGCGGGGATTCGTCAGATCGCAACCCGCGCTCCGGGCAACGTGCGCGTCAGCGATTGGACGTTCCCGAACAACAACCACATTGTGCAGCCCGGACTAGAAAAGGACGATCCGTGGATCGACGTCGGCCACTGGAACGTCCCGATCGACGATGAGACGACCGGACGCTTCAATATTTGGTCAGTCCCGGCGACGGATCCGCAGCGCGAGCGCCGCATTCGCGACTATCTGGAGTCGGTCGCCGATTACAACGCAGTCGATCATCACGACGAGCTCTTCTACGAGGACAAATATCCCGACGACACGGTCATGCCATTGACGTTCGCGCAAGACTACGTGGCGCAAAAGGGGCAAGGGACGATCGTCGATCGCGAGCACGAGACGCTCGGGCGGTCGGATGCCGGCATCGCGTTCTTGCGCCGCATCTTTTTCCGCGAGATAGAGGCGATCCGCAACGGCGAGCCGCCCAAGCAGTGGCGGAAACTGGAGCGTCCGGCCGAAATGCCGGTTCACGTTGCGTAGCCTCACGAGGGAAAAGATAGTCGCGGCCGTTGCCGTTGTTGCGCTGCTCGCCGCACTCGTGGACGTCTCGCAAGCGCAGCAGGCCCCGTTCGACGTCAACGTCGTCCTGCCGCTCACGGGTCCGGCGGCTGCGCTCGGCAACTCGGAGTCGGAAGCGCTCAAGGCGGCCGAGCAATACTTGAACAAAAATGGCGGAATCCGGGGCCGACGCGTGCACTTCGCCATCCTTGACAGCCAGTCGAGCCCGCAGCTAGACGTTCAGCTGACGAACCAAATCTTGGCGAAACATCCAGCCGTCGTCATCGACGGTGGGCCGGCGACGAACTGCCGCGGCGTCTCGCCGCTCTATGCGCGCGGTCCGGTGCTCGCGTGCGTCTCGCCCGCATTCTATCCGGAAAAGGGCAGCTACCAGTTCGCGAGCGGCGTCGATTCGAGCGACGGGATGAAGACGATCCTCGCGTACATCGAACGCAGAGGTTGGAAGCGCATCGCTGTCCTTTCGCTCACCGACATCGCTGGTCAAGAGGCTGACAAAGCCTTGCAGTCATTCCTCGCAACGCCCGAGTTCCGCGACGTCACACCGGTCGCATGGGAGCATTTTTCACCGGGTGACATCAGCATCGCGACTCAACTCGCTAAGATGCGCGCGTCATCGCCGCAGGCAGTGATCATCTGGGCCACGGGTAGTCCGGTCACGACGTTTTACGCGGCGATGCGCGACGCCGCTTGGGACATCCCGGTCCTTGGGAGCAACGCGGTGCAAAGCTACGCTCTCACGGCACGCTACGGCTCCGTGATGCCGAAGAACTACTATATCTATTCTCTGGCGTGGCCAGGGTACCAGCGCATCGAGTCCAGCGAGCTCAAGAAGGCGCTGGGCACGTACTTTCGCGCGTTCGAGGCGGCTGGCGTCCATCCAGACGGGAACACTGCGATGACCTGGGATTCGACGCTGATCGTCGTGAGCGCGTTCCAAAAGCTCGGGACCGACGCAACGGCCGAGCAGATTCGCGACTACGTCCTCAATTTGCACGACTATGCCGGAGCGAGCGGGATGTTCGATTTTCGCAGCGGCAACCAGCGCGGATTGGATTTGGCGGACTGCATCGTCGTGAAGTGGGATCACGCAAAAAATCTGTGGGAACCGGTCAGCGGGCCGGCCGGAGCAGCGCTTCGCTAGCGCGACGCGATCAGCTCTTGGGCCTTCATCGGCTTGAGCGCTCCGTACTTTGCGGCGACGTCCAGCGCCGGCTGAATTAGTTGCGCCGAAAGCGTCTCTCCGTAGCGTGACCGCACCATGGTCAGGACCATCGACGGATCGACCTTCAACTGCGCTGCAAGGATTGGAGCGGTCTCCGCCTGGTGGGTGTTTGCCCAGTGCGCGCTCTCGCGCATCGCCGCGGCGAAGTGCTGCGCGGCTTCGGGGTGCGCTTCGACCCAAGGCTTCGATGCAACGTATCCGCCGATGAGAAACGTGCTCGCGATCGCATCATACGTCGAGGCGAACACCTTGACCGCACCCCGCCGCTTTTGCACCGACAAGTGAGGCTCGGTAAGCTCGGAGACGTCGACCCGTCCCGCCTTGAGCGCATCGGCGACCTCCGCGAGCGGGATCCCCGCGACGAAGTGTACGGTGCCGGAATCTCCGCCATGTTGGTCGATCCAGGCCATGGTGCTGATCGTTGCAAGATCCATGCGCGCGGAGGGAGTCTCCACCGTCTTTCCGTTGAGATCTTTCCCGGTGCGGAGATTCGATGACGGCGACTGGACGAGCACCGTTAGCGGAGCGCGCGAATCGTACACGGAGCCGGCAGCTAAGAGGACGACCGGCGATCCGCGCTGGATCGCGCTTGCGATCGAGACGATGTTGGCGAAGCCGACGTCGATCGCCCCGGCGGCGATCCCGTCGAGAACCGGTCCGCCCTGCATCCCGCCGACGATCTTCGCATCGAGCCCGGCACGACGAAAGATCCCGGTCTGTTGCGCGTAGAGCGGCTGGGCGGCCGCGTCGGTGTCCGAAACGCCGATGCGAATCACGGTCGGTTCGGCACTCGTCCCAACTTGCGGTACAGTCAGCGCTAACGCTTGCAGGGTGAGCGCGACGATGGCAATTCGCGCGAGCATGCGGTTCTCTTTTCTGACAGGATTCTACGGGAACCTCGCGGAGTCTATAAGGCCACGGGAGATTGCAATGCTGACGAAAGAACAAAACGACCGTCTGACGCTGACCGGCCCCGGGACGCCGGGTGGTACGCTGCTGCGTCATTATTGGCAACCAGCCGCGCTCTCTGAAGAACTGCCGCCGAACGGTCCACCGAAACCGGTGCGCATCCTGAGCGAGGAGCTCGTACTTTTTCGCGACGAGCACGGCATACCAGGATTGCTCGGGATACATTGCCCCCACCGCGGCTGCGATTTGAGCTTCGGCCGGATCGAGGACGGCGGCTTACGCTGCGTCTACCACGGCTGGCTCATGGCGCGCGACGGGCGCTGTCTCGAGCAGCCGGGTGAGTCGCCGGAGAGCACGTTCAAGGATCGGATTCGTCACATCGCTTATCCGTGCTTCGAAGCGAACGGTCTGATCTTCACGTATATGGGTCCCGGCGAGCCCCCGCCGATTCCGAAGTTGCCCTTTTTAGTCGCGACGAGCGACCGTATTTGGTGCACCAAGCTGTGGACCGAGTGCAATTACCTGCAGGGGAATGAAGGCAACGTCGACCCCCAGCATCTTTCGTTCCTCCATCGCGTGAGTGACGCGGAAGGGCTGTTTCGCGATAGCCGCGTCGTCATGGGCGGGGACGTTGCACCGCGACTCGTCGTCGAGGAGGCGCCCTTCGGACTGCGCACGTACGCGGCGCGCAACGCAAGCCCGGACGAAATCTACGTCCGAATCTCGAACTTCGTCATGCCGAACGGCTCGACGTTCGACGGAGTCCCGCTCGCGGATCCGAAGACGACCAAGCCGGAACCGAACGACGGATATCAAGCGCATTGGCACGTCCCCATCGACGATACCCATCACTATAAGTACGTCATCGTGCACCGTTACGATGCGCCGATCGACCGCGGCTACTTGGATCGCGACGTCAAAGGTGATATCGACGAAAAGTATGCGCGGCCGCCGTCCAAAGCGAACCGGTACTTGCAGAGCCGCGGCGACATGGACGTGCTGTACGCCGGTGTAGGACGGAACTTCCAGGACCAAGACCGTTTTGCCGTCGAGAGCGAAGGGCCGATTTTCGATCGCAGCGGGGAACACTTAGGGACGACCGACCAGGGCGTGATCGGCATGCGCAAGCAGATGCTCAAAGCGATCGACGACGTCATCGCCGGACGAGAGCCGCTGGGGATCGACCGCAGCATGCAAACCGATCCGGTCGCCGAGCTCATCGTCCGCTCGGAGCGGCTCCCGAAAGACGCTGAGGTCTGTGGATTCTGGCGCGCAAAAGTCGGCGCTTGAACCCTATTCCATCATCCAGTAGGCGAAGCCGGGATGCTTGTCCCAAGTACGCGGCTTCCAGTTGTCGTCCATGAGATCCATGTCGGCGAAATACTCGGTCTTGCCGCCGCACGGGCTTTCGAAATACCAAAATAGATTCGAGCCCAAGATATGGCGGCCGGGGGCGGTCGCAGGCTTCCATCCATGGCCCTGCATGAATTTTCCGCCGACGATCACCTCGTCGAAATTTTGAACCTCGAAGGCCGCATGATGAAAGCCTGCGTTTTCTCCTTGCTGTATGAGGAAGAGGCTGTGGTGATCCAAGGCCCCGGAACAGCGCATGAAGTCGCCGAATTCGGGGACGCGATCCGACAGGCGAAATTGCAACCGGTCGAGATAAAACGCCGCGGTTTCCTTCATCTTGGACGCAGGCACCATGAAGACGACATGGCCGATGCGGCCGGGCTGCACGCGCGCGGTCAGATCGAAGGGATGATTGCGGGGCCGCTCGTGGATCACGCCGTTGCCGTGGGTCGGCTGCGCGACACGGAAGCTGGTCGTGAGTCCCCACGGGTCGCAAACGCGGATGCTCCCGCCGTTCTGCTCGACCTGCCGGTCTTTGGCGAGCTCTGCCCCCAGTTCGTCGAGCGAGGCTTTGTCCTCGACGCCCCAAACGATCTCGCGCAGCGTCGAACCTTTTTCGACCGGCTGCGGCAGCGAAGGATCGGAGGCGCCGCGCACCGCGATCGTCTGTCCCGAGGGGAGAAGGTAATCGTTACCTTTTCCGCCGCGCTCAGTTGAAGGGACGCCCCAGTCGTCGAGGTAGCGCGTGCTCGCCTCGACATCTTCGACGCCATAAACGAGGGATTCGATGCGCATAATCTTCATAAGTCGCTCCACAATACGCCTGGCTGTTGCGTTCACACTTCTCGCGATCACGGCCGCGCTCCCCGCCTCCGCCCAGCCCAAGACCTATACGATCGACGTGATCCTTGCGCTCAGCGGCCCGGCTGCCTCGCTTGGCGCGGATGAAGCCGCCGGCTTCGTCGCCTACGAGAAGGTCGTCAATCGCACCGGCGGCTTGCGCGGCCAGCCGGTGCACTTCCAAATTTACGACGATCAATCGAACCCCGCCACTGCGGTTGCACTCTTGGGGCCGATCCTTGCGAGGAATCCGGCGGTCGTGTTCGGTTCGACGTTGGCCGGCCCGACGCAAGCGATGGCTCCGTTGGTCAAGAACGGCCCGGTCCTCTACGCGGCGACACCCAACCTTGCGCCTGAAAAAGGCGGCTACGTGTTCGCCGCCGGGCCACTCACGCAGTGGTACAACGCCTCGGCGTTGCGCTTTTACTCGAGACGACATCTCACGCGCCTTGCGACCGTGACGACGACCGATGCCTCGGGCCAGAACAATCTCGCGGGGCTCGACATTGCCTTAGCGATGCCGGAGAGCAAGGGAATACAAGTCGTCACCCGCGAGGCGTTCGGCCTCGGCGACATCAGCATGGCCTCTCAGGCGGCGCATCTCAAAGCGGCCAACCCGCAAGTCATCTTCGCTTACCCCAACGGCACGGCGTTCGGGACGGCATTGCACGGCCTCTCCGACGCCGGTATCGACGTACCGGTCTACACGTCGGCCGCAAACCTCAATACCACTCTGCTCGACCGGTTCAAGAGCCTGCTCCCGACCGAACTGACGTCGACGGCGTTCAGCTTCTTCGATCGCAATCGTAAGGCGAACGATCCGCTCAAGGGTCCGATCGACGAGTTTTACGATGCATTGACGGCTGCCGGCGTCGCCCAACCGACCGTCGCGCATATGTTCGCCTGGGATCCGGCGCGCATCGTCATCACCGCGTTGCGGCAACTGGGCCCGAATGCGACGGCCACGCAGTTGCGCGACTACATCTTGAAGATACGGCACTTTCCCAGCGTCGCGGGTTACTACGACTTCACCATCGGCGACCAACACGGGCTCTCGCAAGAGTCGCTCCTGATAACGCGCTGGGACGCGAAAACCGGCCGTTCGGTCGTCGTCAGCGCTCCGGGCGGCGCCCCACTGTCACGCCCTTGACGGCCACTGCGAGTTCCAGGGCCGCGCCTCGCATCCGCTCGTAAATCCAGCTGTCAGGCCGCATCCTTCGGGCGAAGAGGCTCTTCATCGGATGTTCGCCGGCACTTCAAGCGGCCTTTGTAGGATAGTGCCGAGATGGAACCATCGGTAGCTCCAGGGCCGGCAGCGCAGGGGAAAGGGGCTGTTGTTGAGCGCCCCGGCCTTTCGGTAAACGGTCACCCGCAGGGGCCTGGGAAGAGTGCCAGGTTGCGGCCGGCATTGCTGATCATAGGTTTCGCGATCGTCATCGCTTTGATCGCCGGCGCTATCGTTTCGCATATGCGGCCGGTCGCGGGGATCGAGGCCTCGGGGACGATCGAGGCTACCGAAAGCGATCTGTCTTCAAAGGTCCAGGGGCGGCTGGTGGATTTGCGTGTGCGCGACGGCGATCAAGTGAAGAAGGGCCAGGTTCTTGCGGTCTTGGAGCGGCTCAATCCTACGCTCAGTCTCGATCAAGCACGAGCCAACGTCGCTGCAGCACTCGCGCAAGTTTCCGTAGCGCAGGCTGCGTATGACCTCCAGAAGACCACCTACGCGACGACACTCGCGCAGGCGAACGAGGGCGTCTCGATTGCGCAATCAAACCTTGGCCAGGCCGGCGAGAACCTCGGCATCGAGATACATGCGGTATCGCTCGGCGTCGACCAAGCCCGGGCCCAGCTCGCATCGGCTCAGTCCACGTATAATCGCGCGAAGATCGATCTTGCACGCGCCCGCAGTCTTGTAAGCACGGGCGATATACCGCAGCAGGCGCTCGACGATTCAACGAACGAATATGCGTCCGCGGCTGCACAACTGCAAGCGGCGCATGATGCCTTAGCACTTGCACAGGCGAATCGCCGCAACGTCCAAATTCGCCGACTCAGCGTACGCGCTTCCAGCGCGCAGCACCGCCAATCGATCGCAGCCCTCGAATCCGCGCGGGCGGAACAGGAGCTTGTAGCGCAGCGACGTGCGCAACTCCTGACCGCGCAAGGGCAGCTGGCTCAAGCCCGTGCATTACTCGGGCTCGCGCAGGACCAACTCCGTGAGACGCGGATCGTCGCGCCCTTCGACGGCTATGCCGTCTCGCACAATTTCGAGGTGGGCGACCTCATTCAACCTGCTTCAGCGGTCATGACGGTCGGCGATCTCGCTCACCCCTATGTCTACGTCTATGTGAGCGAAATGAACTTGCCGCATATCAAGACCGGGATGCACGCCGACGTGGCGATCGACGGCATGCCGGGCAGAACGTTCCTTGGAACGGTGACGGAGATCAGCAATACTGCGGAGTTCACGCCGGAGAATGTTCAGACTAAACAGGAGCGGATCGAGTACTTGGTTTTCCGCGTCAAGATCCAATTCACGGATACGACCGGATCGCTCAAGCCCGGCCTTCCAGCAGACGCCCTCTTCCACGCGTGACCGTGGACACGGCCATCGAGATCTCTGGTGTAACGCGGAGTTTTGGCGCAACCATTGCGGTTGATAACGTCTCGCTTGAGGTGGGGCGGGGAGAGATTTTTGCCCTCGTCGGCCCGGACGGCGCCGGCAAGACGACCTTGATCCGATTGATTTGCGGTGCGCTTGCGTTGGATACAGGGGATCTGCGTGTCGACGGCATCGACGTAGTTCGACAAACGGCTCGTATCCAACCGA
>Ga0209415_10002385_pt1 | contig 35187 bp, 25 predicted proteins | sample PeaSoiSIISIP2007_FD_187696 | JGI IMG/M metagenome (GOLD analysis project Ga0209415, IMG submission 187696) | Peat soil microbial communities from Weissenstadt, Germany - SII-SIP-2007 (SPAdes) (version 2) | ecosystem: Environmental > Terrestrial > Soil > Wetlands > Peat | place: Germany... | reverse complement strand
CGGGACGTGCGCACCGTCGCCCGATCTTATGATCCGAATATTCAGATTATTTCGCCGCCGGAGACCGGCGATGGGCCAAACAGTTCCGAGATGCAGTACCTGGCCTCCTATTTGAGCGCCGGCGGCGGCGCCTATGTGGACATCATCGGCCTGCACGGCTATGTGCTGAATCCCGAAGACATAATCACGCGCGTCAACAACACCATGATCGTGATGCAACAATACGGACAGAATGGCAAGCCGGTGTATATCACTGAAGGAAGCTGGTGCGCCTCCCATCCTTGCAACGCAATTCCGCCGCCCAGCAACCAGCAGCCGGGTTTCATCTTCCGCCACTATCTTTCCATCCTGTCCACGCCGGTGCAGAAGTTTTACATGTACGCTTTCGATTCCTCGCAGGAAGGTAACTTCTGGAGCATCGTTGGCGGCATCCTTACGCCAAATGCCACCGCCTATCAGCTCTTCTATAGCTGGCTGGTCGGTTCCAACATGACGCAGCCATGTCAGGCGCAATCCGGTTCCAGTTCGATCTGGAGTTGCAACTTCACTGAATCGCAAGGCACGCAGGCGGAGGCCATCTGGGACACTGCGCTAGCCTACGGAAAAACCATCACCGTAACCGTGCCCTCCCAATACGTACAATATCTGGATCTGTACGGCCACGCATATCCCATCAAGAACCACCAGCTACAGATCGGCTACACCCCGATCTGGCTGGAGAATTCAACTGGCCCTAGAGATATGCAATACTGAGCGGAAAGGAAATGAGGAAGCGGCCGTCAGACCGCTTCCTCTTCCTAATTTAGTGGAGCCGGATCGGCAGAGCGGTGACCTGTACGGTCGAACCGCTAATGCTTGAGCCAGCGTTGCCTGCGAGGTCGTCAAACTGCGTGTACTGGCTGGGCACCATCACGTTGCTGGCCGTGCACGTGCCGTTGGAACAACTTTGGGATGCGTCCCAGAGAATCAGGTATTGGGTGCCGTTCAGCTTCAATCCGCACTGCCACAAGCTGCCGTTGGAATTGGTGCAGACGTTGGTATAGGTGGCGCCATTCGTCCAGTTGTAGAGTTGTTGCCACGCGGTGCCCGCAGGGTTTAGCGTACCTGAGCTAGGATCGATCAGATTAACACCGCCGAAATTCCATCCCCAGTAGGAGAAGGTCGCTACTCCCAGTGACTGCTGGATCAAGGAAAAGCGCGCCAAAAACGCGGCGTGTTCATCGGGATCCGACAAGGGTGCTCCCGCCGTGTTGTCACTGCCCTCGGTGTCCCACAACGGCTTGCCGGCCGCGCTGGTGTTCTTGACCGTCGTCTCCAACCCACTCACAATCGTGGCGACCGTCTCGGCACCGGCAAGGGTGCACGGGCTCTGCGCCCCGCAGGTGTAGCCGTGAAAGGCGACGATGTCGGCGACGTCATCGAAGCCTGCGCCGACCCAGCCTTTCATCCACGGGACTACACCGGCAGCCAACGTCCCCAGTGCCGGCGCAGGAGTCGTGAACTTGGCGCTGGAATCCAGCTTGCTGATGGTGGAACGAAGGTCCGAGCACAAAGTGTGCAAATCAGACAATTGGCCGTTGTACTCGGTGGGAACATTCGGCTCGTTCCAACACTCCCAAAAGTCGATGTGCTGACCGTTCGCGGTGACATGGTTGTAAAGCGCAGTCAGAAAGTTTGTCCAGTGAACGTCGCCCGTCCCAACATCATTAGGCGGATCGCAGCCTCCGGCCGTGATGTTCTCCGCCGTCGACTGCTGGCACGTGTCACTCGGGTTCGATGACGCCCACTGCGGAGTGTAATAGGCCGTGAACAGAACTTGCTGTCCGTTCGCCGCCGCCGCTGCCATGTAAGTGTCAAGGGTTGCCCAGTTGCTGTAACATGCGTTCGTAGGATCGGTTCCCCCGTCACAGGTGGGCTCCAATTGGCTCCAGCGCAACGAGCCGCCGAGCGACCTCCAGATGCCGAAGTTCACGTCTTTGCTGGTCGGCCACGGGTTTGGAGGACCCAGATCAAGCGCAAAATAATCTGAGCCCACGATGGTAGTGGCTGCAGGCGCCGGTCCAGGAGATCCAAGCGTGGTGGTGGGACCGCTTGGCGGAGTGGTGACGTTGTTTGCATTGCTCGAACCACCTCCGCAGGCGACCCAGATTACCGTCAGCAAGATGGTTAGAGCGATCCATAACCTTTGCATAAATCTATCTCCGAGTGTTTGGAATTCGCGGCGTGCAGCCAGTAACCTATCCGCACAGCCGTTGAGCTGCGAAACAGAATCTCCGAATGGATTCCCGGTATAAAGATTCAAACCCAAGTATGAGACAAAAGTTTCGGGATAGAGCTAGAACTGTACCACTTTGTTTAAGTTACATCGGCGCCGCCGATGTGGGCCGACGTTCCGCCCGCCAAACCTCGCAACACAAAAATCATTATTGCAGTTTGGCGGCGGCGTGGGAGTATTACTAAAGTTTCCCTGAACCTGGTTGGGAGCAATCGTGTAGATGACGGAAAATGTCAAGCTGTTGCCTCAACGCAGAACAGGACTTGGGTCCTCGCGCAAGAGAATTAAGTCTCTATTGACGCACGCTATTCCTGCGACCATAATTCAGTGACCCGGTGAGTGTGAATCGTCGCGCTTTTTCAGGGTTCGCACCTGACAGAAAATACCCCCTTCACCGACTCGATATAAGAGGTAATTTCAGGAGAAACCCATGCTGGCTCGTCCGCTGATCCATCGCCATAATCCCTTTGTCGCAAAACTGTTCGGTTGGACGCCCGTTGTGCTGCTGGTGATGGCTGCGCTGCTGAGCACGGCAGCGTCAGGCCAGACCTTGATCTCCATCACGGTCACGCAGATCTACGACACGAAAGGATCCACGCAACTACCTGTGGGTTCAAACCGGCAATTTACTGCCTACGCCAACTATTCGAACGGGACGCAGACGTATGTCACCCAGCAGTCGACCTGGTCATCCGCCAACACCAGCATTGCCCAGGTGACTCCCACGATGGGCCTCGTGACCGCCGAGGGCGTGGGTACGGTCAACATTACCGCGACCTACCAGGGCGTACAGGGATCAAGTTCATTGACGGTGATTGACGCGACGCTGCTCGGTATCTACGTCACACCGGCGAGCTGGTCGCTGCAGGCCGGAACCTCGCTGCAATTCAACGCGACGGCTGGCTACAGCGGTCCCAGCGTTCAGGACGTAACCCAGACGGCGACCTGGAAGTCCTCAAATGCCAGCGTGGCCACGGTCACTAAAACCGGAGTGGTGCACGCAGTGGCGCCTGGCACGGCTAGCATCACCGCGGGCTATTCCAGCAAGTCGAACGCAACCACGGTAACGGTCACTTCCACACCGCCACCCAATCTGGGCCAATGGAGCGCGCCGCAAAACCTGGGCATTCTGGCGATCCACGCCGCAATGCTGCACACCGGTCAGGTGCTGTTCTTCGGCTATCCCATCGGACGTGCTGGCGGGCCTTCACCCGCCCGGCTTTGGAACCCGACCACCGGCGCCATCATCGACATGACTCTTCCCTTCCCGGTGGATATTTTCTGTGGCGGCAATTCCATACTGTCTGACGGGCGCGTGTTCGTGGCCGGTGGGTTGGATGACGGCCATTACCCTTCCGATGCCGGCATCGCCAACTCGACGATTTTCGATCCCAGCTCTAACACCTGGACGCAGGGTCCAAATATGCAGTACGCGCGCTGGTATCCGAGCACGGTGCTGATGCCTGATGGCACAGTCTTCACGCTTTCCGGCACCGATGCTACAGGCTCATTCACAATCCGCCCGACCGAATCCTACAACCCGACGACCAACACCTGGACTGAAATGCCACACAGCGCGGCCATGCCGCACAACCCTGACCTCTATCCGTTGATGACGGTGCTGTCCAATGGAAACGTTTTTTATGCGACGCCGCGTCAGGATAGCCAAATGTACTATCCGGCAACCAAATCCTGGGGATTCGTCGCCAATCTCAACACTGCGCCGCGCGGACATGCGGGGGCGGTGTTGTTGCCGGACTCTGAGAAAGTCATGGTGGTCGGAGGGGCGCAGGGCAATGTCAACGGCGGATCGAGCCCTACAGCCACGACTGAGATCATCGATCTCTCGGTGCAGAGTCCCGCCTGGAGCTATGCCGCTCCTCTGAATATTGCGCGCTACAACCACAATCTGATTTATCTTGCGGACGGCACAATTCTCGCGGTGGGCGGAAATCAGAATGGCGAATACGGCTCTGGAGTGCAGCAGCCTGAGTTGTACAACCCGACGGCCAACACCTGGACGCTGATGGCGCCGCAGGTGGGTCTGCGCGCGTATCACTCGACGGCGCTGCTGTTGCCCGATGGGCGCGTGGTCTCGGAGGGGTCCGATAGCGGCAAACCGCTGGAGATGACTTACGAAGTCTACAGTCCGCCGTATCTGTTCAACGGCGCGCGGCCGACCGTCACTTCATCGCCCAGTTCGGTAAACTACGGAGCACAGTTCACGATCGTGACGCCTGACGCTGCCAACGTGACGCGAGTTGCGCTGATCCGCGCGGGATCGACGACCCACGCGAACCACTTTGACGACCAGCGCTATGTTGATCTGACGTGGACAGTAGGATCGGGACAGATTACGGCGACGGCGCCGGCCAATTCTTACGTTGCCCCGCCGGGTTATTACATGCTGGTGATTCTGAATTCCAGCAACGTGCCTTCACTGATGCCGTTTGTGCAGGTGGGAGCGTCCGGCACGCCGAGCAAGAATCTCAAGAAGAAGTAAGAGCGGAGAATTCAATTTACGCTTGAGGGTGCCCCGTCCAAGCTGTCCTTGGGCGGGGATTTACAACTGCGGGTCCCTTTCTTCCACCGTGGCATGCACCAACCCAACGATCTCAGTTACCACATCCTCCGGAAGATCATCGTGGGTGAGGCTTTCACACAGAGCAACCAGATCGACCAGTCGCGCCAATCCTCGCCAATCCTGAGGCAGCCTTCCGCCAGCGTTTGTATAGCCAGTCGAGAAATGCGGCTCCGCCACCGGCCGGGCGCTTCGCTCGTAGCGAAGGAAGATGCCGCAGTCCTGTAGCGGCGTCCCCGATACCGCGAATTCCCAGTCGAGGACCGCAGCCACCGACCACTTCCCAGCTTCCATGCGCACAAGGAGATTGCGTTTGTTGAAGTCGCCGTGAACCAGATGGCTTTCGTTTTCCAGTTCTGCCAGCCGCGCTGCGCCCGACCACATGAATGCGCTTGTTGAATCGCGCAACTCAATGGGTACTCGCCGTTGCAGATTTGACGATGCAAGGCACAGATCCACAAAGCGGGGCAACGGATTCGCGCCTTCCAGCAATGGCGTTGTTACCAGCGGCCCGGGAGCAATCCATCCTGGCTTTGAAAAAGTGAATCGTCCAATCGCGGCCAGAGTTTCACCCGCGGAATAAGCCGCTTGAGCAATCGCCTCCGCATCGCCAGCTCGCTTCAGTTCCTTGAAGCTGATGCCTTCGATGAATGTCGTCAACATGAAGGGCGCAACGTCATCCAGTCCTTGCGGCTCGGCGTGAATCACTGTCGGCGCCGGCACAGAAGCGCGAACCAGGTTCATCAGCTCGAGTTCTTTCTGGCATAGCGAGGCATCGTGCTCGTAGAGACGCAGCACGATGGGTTCAGATTGCGAAAACAGTCGGAGCTTGAAGTTCGCATTGCGCCGTCCGGCGACGAGCGGTTCTGCTTCTAGAACGCTGTCGCGAGGGAATGCGGTATGGACGATGCGCTCCAGAACGTCTGCCGGCAAGCAACGTCGTGGCTCGGACCGCAGGCATCGCGCCGCCTTGGGAGCACCGGGAACCATGCGGTCTATTATCGCTGGTTTAATCGGAGGACGGGCGTCCTTGCCCGTCGCGAGAGAGCGATTTGGTCGCCGCCAGAATCAGCCACACTCAAGGGTTTCAAATCACTGCGGGAACACGGTGTGCACCACTCCCTCGCCGCAGGTTGAGGCCCACAAATCTCCGCTGGCCCACACTACGCCGGTAAAAATCGTGGGCACGGCGTTGGCGCGAATGTTCGTCCAACTGGCGCCGAGGTTGTAAGAAAGATAGAGTCCGCTGTTGGTGGCGGCGGCAACGATCGACGCGCCCGAGGGATCAAAGTTCAATTGAGGCACCGCCGCCGTCGCGCACAACGAGGTGGAAGCCGTGATTCCGGAGTTCGAGTGGGTGAAGTTGGCTCCGCGATCGGTGCTCACAAAAATGCCGCCACCCGGCGGAGGCTGCGACATGCCAATCAGCACGATCTGCGGATTGTTCGGATCCACGGCAATGCTGATGGGCGAGCCACAGCTGACACAACCATTCGGCGTGCTGGTCGTCCAGGTCTGGCCGCCATCGTGGGTCACCTGCAGTGATCCATTGCCCTGCCCGAACTCGCCGACGAAAATAGTCTGGCTGTCCGTGGGATCGACTCCGATCATGACCGGCGCCTGGATCGGCCATGACATAAGAGACCAATCGACGCCGAAATCGGTGCTCTTGAAAACTCCGTCGACTCCCGCGGCGTAAACGTTCGCCGGGGTTTGCACGTCGCCGGAGAGAAGCTGACCGTTGCCCGAGTAGTTGGGAAACTCGCTGCCGGGCAATCCCGTGGCGTTCTGGTAGGGCAGTTTGCCGTCGTCGTTAGAGTATTGCAGGCCGGACACGGGGCTGAAGAAATACGCGTATTGCAAGCTGCCCGGATTGTAGATCACCACGCTGCCAATGTTCGGCGGATAAGAGCTGTTTAGCGCGTTCCAGATTTGTCCGGTGTGGCGGCCGGCGAGCGGCCCGAGGTCCTCGGCAGCAGCAAGAACGAAGTTTCCTTCCACGGCCAGGCCGAGGTCGATCGAAGGCGTGACATCGCCGTTGAGGCTCTGCCAGTTCGCGCCCTGGTTCGTCCCGAGAAACAAACCTTGCTCGCTGCCAATGCCGATGTTGCCGGCAACGCCGGCGAAATCCGGCTCGATCAAACGCACATCCCAGATCGCGCCGGCGATCTGCGTCCACGAGTTACCGTTGTTGACAGATTGGTACAACGAACCGTCACAACCGGCGTACAGCGTAGAAGAAATGGAACTGTAAGCGACGGCTTGCACCGGGCAGCTCAAGCCAGTGACCTCAGCCCAGCTAGCGCCGGAATTGGCGGTGACGTAGAGATCGAACGGCAGGTAGTTGTTCCACTCGACGGCGAACGCATTGGCAGAATTTGTGGGATTGACGGCAAGCGACAACACGGCGCCAGCAGCGGGCGTTGTCGTGGTCCAGGGTCCGCCGGGAGTTTGCTGGACCATGACCTGTCCGTTGGTGAGGCCGGCGTAGAGCGCGCTTCCACTCGCCGCCAGAGAAAGCACGGGAGACGACGTCGATTTATAGATGGTCCAGGTCGTGCCATTGTTGGTGGATTTGCCGATTCCTAACGCGGTGGCGGCGTAAAGAGTCGTACCAACTTGCAGGAAGGCAGTGGTCGCACCAGCTCCGGCTGTCCTAGTCCATGACTTGCCACCGTTTGTGCTCTGAAAAATTCCGGTGGTGTTTGTGCCGGCAAGAAGTGTGCCTGGATTGCTCTGGTCGAGCCAGAGCGCATTGACGACCGTGTCAGCCAAACCGCTGTCGGCCTGAGTCCAGGTTGTGCCGCCATTCACCGTGCTGTAAATTCCGGCCTGAGAGTAAGGCCCGGCGTTGCCCGGACCAAGACCGCCGCCGGCATACATCACTTGTGAGTTCGCATATTCGACGACGAGCGCCTGAAGTTTTCCGGACGCAGTCAGCGTAGAATTCGGCACACTGATGGCATTGGGACCGACGGGACTCCAGCTCGTGGGAACCGAACCGGGGACGACGCGATAAATCACGCCGTCGTTGTTGGCGCCCCCCATCTGCGCAGTGCCGTAAAGGCTGCCGTCAGAAAACTGGACCGGTTGACCGATGGCATCGAAACCATTGCTCGAGCTGCCAAACGGTTGGATGACGGTCAAGACCTCGAAGTTCGAATCGATGGCAAAAATCGATCCGAATCCTCCCGAACTTCCCATCGACGTGACGCCGTAAAGACTGCCATTTCCGCCAATAAAAACTCCGGAAATACAAGCGCCGCCCTCGACGTTGACCTTGAACGTGTGGCGAATGGTGAAGACGCCCACGTAGTCCATCTTGAAGAGGGTGCCGCCGGCTGCTCCGCCCGTCGTGGTTGTGCCCCAGAAGTTGTCTTGTCCGAGCTGGGTCAGCGGAGACTTGGGTGTGCCTCCATCGGAGCCGCCGGTGAAATCGTGCAGGATCGTCACCTTTCCAGTGGAGCTCACGTTGTACATGGTGCCCTGATTCGACGTGCCTCCGGCCGCAGTGGTGCCATAGAACAATCCGTTTGCGGCTTGAAGCAGTCCGGCAAGGGGATTGGCGCCGTCGGTCGAACTCGAGGGGAAAGCGTGGATCAGGCTGAACTTCGTGCCGTCGGTCGCCATGCGGAAAACCGTGCCTCCGCCGCTCGGACCGCCGCCGGATGTGGTTCCGTACAGGAAGCCGTCGGTGCCTTGAATCAGATTGCCGTCGGGCAGCTCGCCATCGCTCGGACTGTTGAACGAGTGAATCACGGTCGGCGATTCGCCGGGAATCATCCGGTAAATGGTTCCGAAGTTAAAGCTGCCACCCATCGTAGTCGTGCCGTAGAAGCTGCCGTCGGAAGCCTGCAGCAAACCGCCATGCGGCGCCGCGCCGCCGCTGCCTCCGGGAAAAGAATAAAGAAGGGTGAAATTTCCCGACGTGTCCATGCTGTAGATGGTCCCAAAAGCGTTGCCGGAAACGGCGGTGCCGTAGAACCTGCCGTCGCTCGCTAGCAGAAGCCCAGAATATGGCTGGGCCCCGTCTGCGCCGTCAAAGGAATGCAGCACGGTGTAAAGCGAAGAAGTAGTCGGCTGGTTCGAGGAATTTTCCGCAACTGCCCCAGCTGCATTGCAGAAAATAGCATTGCTGATGCAAAGCAGTACCCACAACTTTCTTGGCATGACGCTCCTTACTCGAGCAATTCCCGGCCAAAACATCTTGTACCGGCAAGCCGCGACGGTCAATGGCCAAACTGACCGCAGCAAGCTGCTGGTCGTGCGCAACAGCGAATGGAAGCCGGCTGTGTGGGTCTTTCCGCTCTTGACGAGCTTGCCAACCGGCGATAGGCTTCCGTCGGGCTTTTGTGGACATGTAATCAATCAGCGCAGGACTCCTACTACCGTGCCGCAGAGACTCTTCTCAAGGAAAGTCGCAATGAAACCTCCGGCCAACATTTCTTCAGTGTTGGTTGTTCTCGCTGCCACCGTAGCTTTCGCCCAGACTTACAACACGCCCCTGCAACACGTGATTTTGGTGATCCAGGAGAATCGCACGCCGGACAATCTGTTTCAGGATCCGGTGCTGATCGCCAACGGCGCCGACATCAGCAGCACCGGTTTCTACAAGAACAGCCAGGGCCAGATCGTCCAAGAGCCTCTGATTCCCGTCCCGCTCGATGTCTGTTTCGATCCTTCCCACACGCATCCCTCATGGCTGCAAGTGTGGGACAACGGCGCCATGGACGGAGCCAACCAAGTCGCGGTCACCTCGCCGCCCAGCTGCAGGTCGCCTTATCCACCGCCTCCGCTGCCGACGCTCACTTCGGTCGAGAACAACAAGTTCGATGGCGTCCACGGTCTCCTCGATCCCTATTTCCAGGTCGCCGAACAATATGGCTTTGCCAATCGCATGTTTCAGACGAATCAGGGCCCAAGCTTTCCCGCGCATCAGTTTCTGTTTTCTGGGACTTCGGCGCCGGTTCCATACAACGATCCCAGCGGCTATTGGACCTGGTTCGCCGCTGAGAATGCGGTGAATACCTCCCGCTCGGGATGCATCGCCCCACAGGGCCAGCTCGTGCCGGAGATTGCTCCCAACGGAAAAGAGTCCGCAGGGTATAACGCCGGATTTCCTTGCTATGACCATCCTGTGCTGAGTGATCTGCTCGATGCCGCGTCGCCGCAAATCACGTGGCGCTACTACGCGCATGCCGGACCGGGCACGCTGGCCGGCGGCCAGATCTGGAATGCGCCGAACGCCATCAGCCACATCTGCCAACCCAGCGGCCCCAGCGGGAACTGCGAGGGAACCGAGTGGAAGCAGAATGTGGTGATCGAATCACAACAAGTGCTGACCGACATCTGCAACGGCAATCTGGCGCAGGTGACCTGGGTCGTCCCCGACGGAAATTGGTCCGATCACTCCGGAACGGCCGGCGATGATGGCGGGCCCTCGTGGATCGCGGCACTCACCAACTACATCGGCAACAGCAACAACAATCCCGGATGCGTGCCCGAAAATTATTGGAACAACACCGCCATCATTATTATGTGGGATGACTGGGGCGGATGGTTCGACCACGTGCCGCCGCCGATGATCGGCTATCCCAATCAGACCGGCGGGCAGTACGTGTATGGATTTCGCGTGCCGCTGGTCGTGGTCTCTGCCTATACCAAACAAACCACTGGAACGCAGGGTTTCACCGGATACATCTCTCCGCTAACATACGACTTCGGCAGCATTCTCAACTTTGTCGAATATGTCTTCGGCCAGAACGGTCAGTCCATCGGACAAATTGGGCCGCCGCAGTATCCGTATGCGGATACGTTCGCGCCTGATATTCCCGAGGGCGATCCGTATTCGCTGGCAGATTTCTTTAATTTCAATCAGCCGCCGCACGGGTTTACGACCATCACCGGAGCGAAATATCCACCGAGCTATTTCATCAACTACCAGGGCCAGCCGCACGATCCGGATAATGATGCAGAGGAGGGGGAGCGGTGAGAACCGTGCCACACCAGCAACGCTACTGCCTCGGCCCGGCGCGGCTCAGATCGATAGACTTGATGCCGAGACCCAACGCGGGTGAGTCCGAACGAAGAGCAAAGTTTCCCTTCTCCGGATCGACGAAGCGCGGATCGGCAACCAGCGAATGGTCGTCCTGACCGAGTATTTGGCGCCACTGCTCAAACGTCCCAGTTCGCTGAAAGGCGTTGATCGTGACCGGCTGCCCATCGGTGCGGTAATACAGGTTGTTATCAAATTTGGTGATGCCTTCCTGCGGATGCAGGTGCAGCAGATCGCCTTGCGACGCATAAAGAATATTGTGCTCGAAGGTCAGGCTCTGCTGATTGGGCGCGGCGTGCGTGCGCAGGAACGCCTGGTAGCGGGTGAAAGCGACGACGTTGTTGTCGACGGTGTTGTCCATGCCGTAGTTTTCGTGGATGCCGTCATCGGCGCGATAGACGATGTTGTTCTGCACTCGAACCTCGCTGCTGCCGGAATCGAGATAGATGCCGAAGCCGAAATATCCGCCGGAGCCGTCGTAGCGGCGCACATCGTGAATAAGGTTGTTGCGCACGATGGTTCCCGGTTGACTGCCCAGCACGTAGATCGCGCCGAAATCGCTCAGCAGTCCGCGCCCAATGTTGTAGAGATGGTTGTACTCGATGATGTTGTTCACCGCCGCGGACGGCCCGTAGCCCCAGCTCCAGCCCACCGAAATGCCGTCGTATGTGGTGTCGTGAATTTCGTTGTGAGAGATGGTGTTGCCGTTGCTTTGTCCGATCCAGATGGCGGCGGCGCTGGCGAAAACCTGGCCGGTGTCGTGGATGCGGTTGTCGGAAATTACATTGTCCGTAGAGGCCTCGGCTTCGCTGTGTGGGTAGCCAGGCTCGATCTGATAGTTGTTGGTATCGAGCAGGAATTTGGCCATTTCCGCCGCGCGCTCCTGCCCAGCGCCGCGCTGAAAGCCGCGCCGTTCACCGCCTGGCGGTGCGCTGGGAACAAATTCGTTGGGGAGGACCATGCTGTCGGCATCGCCAATTTTGATGGCGCCGCCGCCGAGGTCGGACATCTCGTTCTTCATGATCTGGTTTTGCTTCGAGCCGCGACCGAAGCCGACGGCATCCTGCCCCAGGTGCGTGAAGACGCAGCGCTCAACGGTGGAAGACAATACGGTTGTGCCCTCGACTGCAGCCGGCAAGCTGGGCGCGGATTGCTTATCCTCCCAGCCAGTGTCGGACATCGTCCAATCGGTATAGCTAAAGGTGAGGCCGCGCAAAACGATGTTATGCACGGGATGATCGAGGCTGCCGTCGAAGCGCAGCAGTTGCTGCAGCGCCGGAGCGATCGCCTGCGCCCGCGCCATGTCCTCTCCCGGCATGGGACGGTAGTAGAGCACGCCGTCGCGTGAATTCAGATACCACTCGCCGGGAGAATCGAGCCCGTCGACATTATTCTCGATCCAGTAGCGGGAATTTTCTTCGTTAGCGATGGGCAGCCGCGCGCGGGAAAGTGTGACCATGTGTGAGCCGGTGTCAACGCTGCGAATAAACATGCGAGACACTTGCCACTTGTTCAGGTTCACCACTTCGACGTCGCCGGCCTTGGCCCACTCCGGCCGAATGTCGTTGCCGTTAAATTGAAAGCGGCCGGGATCGCCGGGCAGGATTTGTCCCTGAACGTTGAAGTAGCCGGTGTTGGGAGTGCGCGCCCGCTGCCGCCGCTCGCCCTTCACGAACAGCTCGCGAAAATACCACTGATGATTTTTTGCCTCAGGAATCTGCGCGGTCCAGAGACCGTTTTTGTCCTGGGTCCAGCCGGTAATCACGCGGCCTCCACTCAGCACGGACGTTTCGCCGGGATAAGCGGCGTACGTCACAGGCGCGCCGGGATTGCCTGAGTCCTGCGGCGAAAACATCAGCGTCTCTTTGAGCTCGTAAGTCCCCGCGCGGAGATAAACCGTCGCGGCGGTGTGCGCGTCGCGGTTGGATTGGCGAATGGCGTCGCGGGCGTGGGCTATCGTGCGAAATGGGCCATCGTTGCCGGCGGAGTTGGCACGCTCCAGTTTTCCTGACCAGGCGTCGTTGCCTTTCGGCGAGACAAAAAAAGTGCCGGGCGCTTCGAGCGAGGCTTGCGGGCCGGCGGGCGATGCTGAGCTGGAGAGAATCTGTGAGAACAACACCAGCGCGAAGACGAGGCGGGCAAATCTTGGAAGCTTCATGCGGGCATCTCCAAGGTCAGGGCAAGGATCAGCATTGCAGAGTCAAGGCAAGTTCCAATTGTATTAAAGCAAGTTCGGCCAGAGGTTTATTGATGAGAGTATAGAACAGTTAAAGCTGGGGATTATCTCTTTTTCCGGCGCGTCGCAACCCGCCCGCAGCCGCCGGGTTAATATACTCGCACGGTTTCGAGGGAAATCCCTGCCATGAACAAGGCGGTTTGCTTCTTTCTTTTGGCGTGCTCGGCGATGGCGCCTGCGCAGCAGCGCATCACCAGAGACTTTTTCGCCATGGACATGAACAAGGCCTCGCACCAACGCCAGCAGCAATCTCCCTGGCCAGACGATTGCTGTCGCGGAACGACGACGCCGGTTCACTTTGGCGTGTGGCGAAGCCTGGGCGCGCAAGTCAACTGGGACCAGATTGCCGAGGACTGCACCCCGCGCAACGGCGCCGATCCCAACGACCGCTGTTATGCCTGGGATCGGCTCGACGGCTACCTGCGACAGGTGGCGGCACACGGCGAGGAGGCGATCTACGTGCTGTTTGACACGCCAGCGTTCGCCAATAACGGCGCCGGCTCGAACTTTCCTCCGTCTGACGTGGACGGCGACGACCGCTATCTGAAAGATTTTGTCACCGCAGTTTACAAGCACGCCACGGCGAAAGGCTGGCACATCAGGTATTGGGAGTGCTGGAACGAGCCGGATGTGCGCAACGAATACTCCGGAAACCTGCAGCAGCTTCTTAACATGTGTCGCGATATTTACAAAACGATTCACGCGCTCGATTCGACAGTGCAGGTGTTGTCCCCTGGGTTCACTTCACTCGATATCATCGGCCAGATGCGGCGTGACGAGGAGATCGATCCAGCCAGGTGCAGCGGCCGGGATTGCAGCGGGATGCAGCAGTACCTGGCGGCAGGTGGAGGAAAGGTCACCGACATCATTGCATATCATGGATACGCTTTTCCCGACCCGGTCGATCCGCTTTTTGACAGCCGGCTGTCCAAAGATAAGATTCGTTACAACGTGATCAACCTGACCGCCAAGGTGAACACGATTGTGGACAGAACTGGCAATCGCGGAAAGCCGGTGTGGATGACCGAGGGCGGCGACGATCTGCCGCCCACCTCGCAAGATGCGCTGGCCAACGATGACCGGCACGCAGCGTTTGTGGGCCGTTACCTGCTGGAGTTCATGGGACGCGGCACATCGCTTATGAGCTGGTACGGATGGGACTTTGGCGGGCCGATCGCGTTGCTGGCCGGCCACAAGGGAGATCCCGATGATCGCTTGAACAAGGGTGGTCAGGCCTTCCGGCAAATCTACAGTTGGACCGTCGACAAAGGCGCGACGATGACCCAGCCGTGCACACCCAACGGCACAACCTACACCTGCACGTTCACTGATCGCAACGGCAAGACCATGCTGGCGATGTATGACACGTCGCAGGACTGCAACCCGGGTTGCGAAACCGTGAGCAAGTCGGTGCCCGCGGAGTACACCAAGTGGACGGACCTCGAAGGCGCAACGCACCAAATTGTTGGCAACAAGGTTCTGATAGGCCGTAAGCCGATTTTGGTAGAGACTTCAACGCCTCAGGCGCGGAAGAAGTGAGCAGTGGTAATAATAATGACGAAGCGAGCCAAACGCGCCATTATTTTGTCGCGCAAAACGCGACAGATTCGCGCGGCTCGCCCAGATCCTTCGTCGGCAAAAACAGCCTCCTCAGGATGGCAACTTTTATTAACTACTGCGCGGGGCTTAGGGTTGCGACCTTGCTCCCGTAATACTCGGCGAAAGCGACGGTTGAGCCGTTCTGATAGATGCCCAGCGGTCCGGCGCCGCTGGTGGGAATCGCCCACTCGGTGAATCCGCCCTTTACCACTCCGCTGACATTGGTAATTGTCGGAGTGACGGTGGTTGTGGTGCCCTTCAAAGTGGTCTTCGTCGGACTGACTGTCGTCTGGGTCGGCGGGACGGACGTCACGGTGGGAGTCAGCGTTTTGACGGTGCCATTCTGCAATGACGGATTCAGTACGCCGATCTTGTCGCCGCTGCGCTCGGTAAAATAAATGTCTCCGGAAGAGACGAAGACATCAGGAATAGCGGCATTCGCAGTAGGAGCTTGCCATCCCGTCACCTGATTGGTGGCAGGATTCAAGGTACCTACAATGCTGGTCCCGAGATCGCCGAAGTAAACCAGTCCGCCCGAGTACTTGAGGTGTTCCACTTGCTTGATCCAGGGCAAGGTCCACTCGGTGATGGTATTCGCGGAAGTGTCCAACATGCCGATTTTTCTTGTGGCGAGTTCAGCGAAAAACACCAGACTTCCCTGCCCAACGGCAACGCCGCGAGGAGTGGAGCTGGCGGTGGGAATCGGCCACTCGTTGAATTGTCCGGTGGAAGTGTTGAGGGATCCGATTTTATTCGCGGTCGCCTCGCTAAAGTAAACCTGAGTTGTGCTGAAAAGATCGAGGTGGATGCTGCCAGAGTTGGGAGTCGGTACCGACCACATGCTCAGGAGTGCAGTTGAGGGGTTGAAAGTGCCAACGTAGCTCCCCTCGAATGCGCACAGATAGACCGTGCCGGAAGAATATTCGATGCTATGAGGCATGGAACTGGGAGGCAGGAGCCATTCCGTGATGGCATTGCTACTGGTATTCAGCGAAGCAATCCGATCCCTGGCGCTTTCGGTGAAATAGTACGTGGTGCCCCCACCGGAGAAAATGTGCAGCGGCTGGCTGCCGGTGGAGGGAGTCGCCCACTCGGTAAAAGTGTTGGTCTGGGCTGCAGACACAGCGCAAAATCCGCTAATTAGGATGATCACTGCCACGAGTTTCCACAAATAATGTCGAATCACTTCTATTCCCTTTCCAAGTCCCTGATGGAACCCAATCCGCGGAACAAGCTGCTCTGCAAAGTCTATTTCCCGTTCCGAGGACGATCAATGAGAGCTTAGGGCCTAACCGCGTTGAGGGTATTTCGGCCCTCAGCTCTCCAGTTTCCTTTCTACTACTGGCAGCCCGTCAACTTAAAGTTGGCGATCCTGGTCTGCCAGGTATAGCTCTTGCCTGTCTGGGGTGTGGTCAGATACTCGTTCACATACCAGAAAGTGCAGTCATCGACCGGATCCACGGTCATGCTGTTGTAGCCGCCCCAGTGAGGAGAATTCTCAGCATCGGCCGAACCCTTCAGAATCAAAAACTCTGTCGATGAACTGTTGGAAGGCAAATTCAAATACGAAGCAGCAATCGACGGATGAAGCTTGCTCGATGACACACTGTAGCCAATTGCCATGTTTCCGGAATGGTCCTGAGCGACGCTGGGCACAAAGCGGAAGTTCGTCGTGTCCGGGCTGATGGTGCCAGAACTCACCACGCTCATGGTGCTGCCGGAAGGCTCCAACTGGTACCAGCGAATCCCGGTTTGCTGAGAAGTCGTGGTCATCTGCACGTCGTGGGTCACCAGATATGACTGATAGGTCGGGAATTGCCGGAAGGCAAAACGGTGCAGCAAACGATCGCCGATTGAGTCGATGCGGTTCTTGGTGGCGGCGCTGGTAGGTTCCGAAACGCAGTAGGTGTTCGACGGCTGTCTGGTGGTGTAGCAGCCCGGCCAGTAAGTGGTGACCGGGATGGGAGTGGGCCCAGTGAATGTTGAATTCGCAGGCGTCGTCCAATCGACATGCATTTGCCAGAGATTCAACGAAGCCGACGTAGTGCCTGTGGTGGGATTTTCGATGCTGATGAACGATTCCACCGTCCCGACAGGAGGCGGCGTGGTGCCATCAATATCAGCAGGAAGCAAGCTGTGCGCGAGGAACAAACCGCTGGGCGTTTGCGGGTAGCGGAAACATTGCGGAGTTCTCGCGGTCCCGCCCAAAATCATGTTGGTGCGGTCAAATGCGCAGGCCACGATGCCAACTTCCGAATATCCCTTGCTCGGATCATTCAGGTCAATGGTGACGTAGTAGGCATCGGGCCAAACCGCAATCTTCGGATAATCGGGAAAGTAGCCTTTGCCCTCGGCGTTGGTTCCCAAAATCGGGTTTAGCAACAGCTCATAGGTGTACCAGGCAAAGTTGCTGGCGGTCAGATCATCCGTGTTGGAGACGGCGATACAGTAATAATAGCCGCTGGGCCCGCCCAGACGCAGGCCAATAATCCAGCGCGAAGCCAGGTGATCGAACAGGATAATGCCGTTTCCGCCGGCCGACTCGCAGTCGGTCAGGTTGTTTTGCACGAACGGAGTGAAGCCCTTCTGCGGCGACGAATAGACGGGAGCAAACGTGACTTTGTCGAATCCCTGATACGCCTGGTCAACCCACTCGAGGTACTGTTTGGTGCCGACGGCGCCATTGGGATCAACCGTAAAACCGGGCGTTGGGTCGTTCGACGCGTCGATGCCTTCGAACTGCGTCACCTTCACCTGCGCCGCGGCGAGCGAGGTGATGACCAATAACAAAAGAGGTAGTACCTTGAGCTTCATCCCGAATCCTTTCCGTGAACTCAATGAGGGGGACATGGCGCTGTGACTGCTCAAAACAGCAAATTATTGAACCGGTCTTTTCAAGGGGGGACGTTTGTCAGCGCACGCTTAGAATAATAAGGAGCAAGGCGGGCTGTCACGTGGAAGAAAGTCTCTGGTGGAAATCGAATTTCGCCTTGAGCGTCGGGATCTGACCCGGCCTGGCGGATCAATTCAACTCTCGAGGGTGCTTTGTCCAAGCCGGTTTTGCTTGGGCGGGGGCGTTCGATTAGTCGAGCATAGGCCTCCCAGGTTAGCTCGCTAACCCCGCTCGTCCACCAAGAACTTCGATTTACTGGGCAAGGTGAACGAGCTAACCCACTGTTCCATCAATGTGTTAGCATTGCCTTTTTCCACACGTGACGGTCGTCACCGGGCCCAGGGAGACTTAAGGATAGACTTCCATAGGGTTCTTGGAGACAATTGACAAAGGGTCGTTCTTCTCCTCGCCAAAGCCGCGAAGACTTGGTAAATTGGGGTTTCGCTTCGCGTTATGCGGGGTGGCAGGATGATGTGGGTGTATCCCCTCAGAGCCCCTTCTGAGCGCCCCGTTTCCCTCGAAGGCCGCTGGAAGCGAATATGCAGAACAGGTAAGGCGGGATTATTGTTGGCCAAGCTGCCAGCTGGGACTCGTGCTTTTTGAGGCTGGGTTGAGCAGCAAAACAATCGTAAAAGGAATCGACCAATGAAGTTTATTCGTACTACCACTCGAAATCTCGGGGTCGCCGGCGAGCTGTTTTCGTTCTTCTGGAGCAACAAGCGCTGGTGGCTGGTGCCCATGATCGTTGTGCTGTTCCTGCTGGGCGCGCTGATTGTGCTGGCGCAGAGCTCGGCCATCGCCCCGTTCATCTACACGCTGTTTTAGGAGCCACTATGTGGGACCTGTTAAAACGCGCCTGGGCTGGCTGGAAGAAGATTGCCCACAAGATCGGCAACTTCCAGGCCCGGGTGCTGCTGACCGTTTTCTATGGAGTGCTGGTGTTGCCCTTCGGGCTGGCCGCGCGCTGGTTCTCGGACCCCCTCCGCATCAAGAAACTCCCAACTGCTTGGCTTGACCATCCCAATGAGGCCTGCGATCTGGAGTGGGCCAGGAAACAATAAACGTGGATATTTTAGGAATCTCTTGCTACTACCATGATGCCGCCGCCGCTTTGTTGCGCGACGGTGAAGTCATTGCTGCCGCCGAAGAAGAACGCTTTTCACGCATCAAGCACGATTACGGCTTTCCCAAGCAGGCCATCGACTTCTGCCTGGAACAGGCCGGCATCAAGGGACAAGACCTCGACTACGTCGTCTTTTTCGAGAAGCCCTTCCGCAAGCTCGACCGCATCCTGATGACCGCGCTGCAGACCTATCCGCAATCGTGGAAGGTCTTCCGCGAGTCGATGATTTCCTGGATGCTCGACAAAATGTGGGTTGCCACCACGCTGCAGGAACAGCTCGGCATTCCAAAAAGCAAAGTGCTGTTTTCCGAGCACCACTTGTCGCACGCGGCGAGCGCGTTTCTTTGCTCTCCGTTTGAAGAGTCCGCGATTCTCACCGTCGACGGCGTCGGCGAGTGGGTGACCGCGACTTATGGCGTAGGCCGCGGCAACGAGATCAAGCTGCTCAAGCAGATCGAGTTCCCGCATTCCCTCGGCTTGTTGTACAGCGCCTTCACAGCGTTCCTCGGATTCGAAGTGAACGAGGGCGAGTACAAAGTCATGGGCATGGCGCCCTACGGCCAGCCCCGCTACGTGGACAAAGTGTGGAAGCTCATCCAGCAGAATGCGGACGGTTCGTTCGCGCTGAGGATGGAGTATTTCTCCTTCCACCACTCCACCGACCGCACCTTCAACAAAAAGTTTGAAGATTTGTTTGGAGATCCGCGGCCAACAAAACTGAACTTCTTTACCGAGGGCACCGGCTTCCCGAAATACTTCGGCGATCCGCCAGGAAACTACAAAGAGCTGTGCAAGCTGAACCAGCACTATGCCGACATCGCCGCCAGCATTCAAAAAGTGACCGAGGAAGTATTGCTGAACATGGCGCGGAGTGTGCAGAAGCAGACCGGGATGAAGCGCCTGTGCATCGCCGGTGGCGTGGGCTTGAACAGCGTGGCCAATTCCCGCATTCTGCGCGAGACCGATTTCGAAGAATTGTACGTCCAGCCTGCCGCCGGCGACGGCGGCGGCGCTTTGGGCGCGGCACTCTGGGCCTACAACACTTTGATGGGTAAGCCCCGCAACTTCACCATGAAGCACGCTTACTGGGGCCGGGCGAACTCCGAGTCCGAAATCAGTACGTTTCTGACGCAAAACAACATCCCGTTCACCAAGCTTAAGAACGAGGATGACCTTGTGGACAACGTCGTGGACCGCCTGATGAGCGCCAAGGTGGTCGGCTGGTCGCAAGGACGGTTTGAGTGGGGACCGCGAGCCCTCGGCAGCCGCAGCATTATTGCCGATCCGCGCAACCCGGAGATGAAGGACATCGTCAACGCGAAGATCAAATTCCGCGAGCCGTATCGTCCGTTTGCTCCGTCCGTATTAGCGGAGTGCACCGAAAAATATTTCGAGCTGCCGCACGCTACGCAGCACTACCCGGCGCGCTTCATGTTGTATGTAGTGCCGGTGGTGGAGTCACAACACAGCACTCTGCCCGCCATCACGCACGTGGACGGCACGGGCCGCCTGCAGACCGTTTTCAAAGAGCAGAGCCCGCTCTACTACAAGCTGATTGAACGATTCGGCCAGGCGACCGGCGTGCCGGTCATCCTGAACACTTCGTTCAACCTGAAGGGCGAGCCGGTGGTCAACACTCCGGCCAACGCATTCCATACGTTCAAGACGAGCGAAATGGACGCGCTGGTGATGGAGAATTTCCTGGTGGAGAAATCCGCACTCTAAGCTGGAACGGCCCTCCCCCCCCAAATTACTTCGAACCGCAAAGGTTCAGCTTGCTTGTCATCCTGAGCAAGCCGCCTTTGCGCAGCGAAGGATCTGGGCGAGCCGCGCGAAGTGTCGCGCTTTTTGCGACACAACAATCGCGCGTTCGGCTCGCTTCCTAAGAACTGGGCCAAGCCAACACTTCGTGGGGGAGAGTCAAATGCAAGTTCACTGTCTTCGCTGTAATGCTTCCTTGGAAAGATATTCCGTCACTCAGATGACGTTCCATCCCTATGGCGGCGATGCCCATGCCATGCTGGAATGTCCGGGCTGCGGGCACGTGGAGTTCGTCGCCCGAAACAGCCCGATGCTGGGCAATCTGGAGATGGTGCCGTCGCTGGCCGGGGACGGGGATTAGCCTGGGAGTAAGCTGGGAGCCACGCGAAACGGAGGTTCTCCGAGTGATCTCGCTCTTAGTCGCGGTCATGTTGCTCGTTTGCAGGGCGGGCTGCCAGCGAACGGATCGAACACGTATCAGTTCCGAAGATGGGCTGCCGCTGGTGATGACAGCGCTCAGTAGCGCTCACGCATCGGGATCGCTGGAATATCGGGGCCGCTGCGACACCCGGTTTGATTTCCCACACCTCCGGCCAGTCGACAAGGTTGCAGGTGACGCAGTCGCAGCTCTGCGCGAAATCTTCGCGGACGATCCCGATATGCGTGTAACCCGGGATGCAGACGGGATCATCCGGATGGCTGAGGCCGGCGTTCCAGATGATCTTCTCGCGGTTCGGATCCAACGAATAGCCTTCAAGGATGACGAAATCTACCCGCCAAGAGACGTGAGATTCGACCCAAGGGACGCGATGTGGACTGTTCTGTTCCAGCCAGAAGTTGCAGCCTTTATGAAAGGGCATGGCATAGCGAGACCCTTCGATTTTGAGGATGCAAGTGGAAGGCGGGCAATACCTTCTCCTGAGCCACCACACCTGGCGGAAAACCTGAGAGACGTCACTCTATCGCAAGCCTTAGACAATGTGCTTCAGACCTTCCCTGGGCTGTGGATCTACGAAAATTGCCCAAACAAGAATGGCAAGCGGATCGTCGACTTCGGCATTCTCACGGACAGTCCCATCTGGTCTTCCCGCATCGCTCAGCATTCGCCCTGAGTGGTAGTTGCGCCTCATCGGCGCCGGGGTCGAGGTCGCTGCCTATTGGCATGGCTGAAGCCATGCCCTACCCAGAATCGCAGAATCACTGACGGGTTCGACCCAGCTTGGCTCGCAACTCCGCTCGCGAACCTAGGGCACTCATCGTGAGCACCGGTGCTTGGGCTAGTGTTTCTTGGCTGAAGCCACGCGCGGCATCAGTTCCGGGGCTTTATCGGGCGGGAAGTTTACGCTCAGGTAGTCAATGAAGCTATCGCGGTCGGCGGGATCAACCAGCGCTCCCCATTTGACCATCTTGTCCACTTCCTTGGTCCAGGCGCCTTTGCTGAGACGCTGTTGCACGATGATGCGCGACTCGTGGCATTCCGTGCAGGCAGTGGTCACTTTCGCTTGCATGGGTCCAGCGGGCAGCTCAGGAGACTGGCCGTGCGCGCGGGCGAGGCAAAGAAAGATGAAGAGAATGCAGAACTGCAGATCCCTCGCGTTGCTCGGGATGACAACAAAAAAGGATTTTCGCAGCACGGGCTCAAGCTTCGACATGGACCTTCACCTGATCGATGGCGTTGTATAAATATCCGCTGGGATTCCAATCTGCGGTTGCGGGCTGCACGCGGCCCTGGCTGTCGGTGGCGCGAGACAGGAACGTGTAGTCGCCGGGCTTGGGAGCTTTCCACGCGTAACTCCACAGCCGCCATGCATACTTTGCTTGCTCGCGGTCCAACCGCGCCGGCTGCCAGGTTCCACCGTCGTCGGTCGAGATTTCAACCTTAACTATTTCCGCTTCGCCCGCCCAAGCCGCGCCGTGAACATGCAACATTTTCGACTTCATGGTTGAGCCGTCAACCGGCGCGGCGATGATTGACTTCACATTCAGCGCAGTGAGCGGGTGGCTGTCGTCCACGTTGAGCGGGTCGCCAGGCTTGAGCGGATGGTTGGGATAACGGTATCCGGGCTTCATGAAGTTGCCGTCGAATTCCTTCTCCAGCATCTTAATTTCGCTGAGCCATTTGCAGGAAGCTGCGCCGATCCATCCTGGCACCAGCGCCCGCGCAGGAAAACCGTGATGCTTGCTGAGCGGAGCGCCGTTCATTTGCAGCGCAATGAGTGTGTCGCTGTCATTGGCCTTCTCGATGGGAATGCTGCGAATAAAGGGCGGCACTTTCCCTGGGACTTCGTCGAGGCCATGAAACATGACGTGCTTTCCGTTCGGCTTTACTCCTGCTCGCTCGAGCAAGTCTCGCAGCCGTGGCCCGCTGAAGCGGGCCGTTCCCACCGCGCCCTTCTGCCACTGCACGCCGGGAACGTGGGGCTGCTGGAAACCACGTCCGTTGCCGGCGCATTCGAGTGTGTTGGTCACGGAGTGCGACGCCATCTTCTTGAGATCGGCCAAGCCCAGGGTCAGCGGCTTCTCCACTTCCCCGCCGATCGTCAACTGCCATGTATCCGCCTCGATCATGCTGGGCTCGTGCATGTGATTGCGCACAAAAAAATGCGGTACGGGAGTGAGCCAGGAATCGAAGAACTCGGGCGGCATCTCGAGGTCGAAGAAGCGGGCGGAGCGCACGATCATGCCCTCGTCCCCGGGAACGTAGACGCTCTGATCCGCCGCCCAGGTGATTAGGGGATGAAGCGCGCCAGCTGCGCCAACGCTTGCCGGAATTCCTATCAAGAAATTACGCCGCGAAATCATTCTTCCATCCTCCCACGTAACAATGGTGCAGTTTAACAAGGATGCGCGCCAAGCGCGCAATTATTGCGTCGCACAAAACGCGACGCTTTGCGCGGCTCGCCCAGATCCCTCGCTTCACAAAAAGCGTTCGCTCGGGATGACAACAGGGCCAAAGCCGCCGGCCAGCCGGTGTCTCGCGTCTATCCGGCTGGCGCGGCGGTCCTAGGGCGGAGCACCGACCCTAAGTCCCATCAATCTAGAAGCTGTAGATCAGGTCGAATTGGAGACGGTTCAGATACGGCTCCTCTTGACCTGCCTTGCTGATCGAAGGAACAGACGTGTTGTAGTTGTTAAACAACGCCACGTTATTCTCCAGGTTTGTGTTGAGCGCGCGACCGTGCCACCAGGTGAAGCTGGCCAGCGTGTTGGCGCGCAACTTCCACAGGAAGTAGAAGCGGTTCTGCAGAATGTTGGTGGGCGCCCGCTGATCGCTTTCCACAAACGACGCGATGGCCGCATCCTGCTCTTCGCGGTACCAGTTGTAGCCGAACTGCACGTCGTTCTTGTTCTTGGTTTGGCCCAGGCTGAAGTCGACCCCGTACTCTTTGTTCTGACTACCGAGGCTCTTGATGACGTTGCCCTTGGTATCCAGCGGATGGGCTTCGGCGTCCGGGTTGTCGAGGAACTCAACCAGCAAGTTGATCGGCAGCCGCGCGATTCCATCCTGGATCTGGTTGTTCAGGATGAAATCGACGTAATTGAAGCCGGAGTAGAAGTGAGGGACGCCGCTGGCATCGACATAGGTCGCGTTGGTCATGCCATTGGGCGCGAAAACGCAAGGGGCGAAGCTGGGGAAACTCGACCCCTTGGGGCCTCCTTTGGCGCATCCTTGGCCTTCCCCGGGGATCGGAATGCCGGTGACCGGAGTTGTGCTGCTGGTGGGCAAATAGCCCGTGCTGGTTGCCGCGGTGGCGAACGCGCTCTCTTGCAGGATCGCATCCGGCCGGTTCCATTTCAATGAAAGGATCGACGGGGTGGCCGTCCACGGCCCCATCTGCAGCCGGCTCGATACCTGAACGCCCAGCGCGTAAGAATCCTGCGACGGAATTCCAGGTTTACCATTGGCTTCGTTGTACAGGAGCTCGATGCCTTGCGCTGTGAAGTTCTTCACCGGGCCCGAGAAATCGAAGGAGAATTTTTCGTTGAAACCCTCGGGGTTGAGGTCCGGATCGAACGTGACCGAAGTGCGCTGCCAGGTGTAGGCAAACTTGCCGCCAGTCAGCGACAGCCAGGGATAAGCCACCGGGTTGTAGGTGATGAAGCCGCGATCGAGAGCAATGGTTTTGCGATCGAACACGTTGGTCAGAGTCTCATTGGTGCTGGTCGGATCGCCGAGTGAACCGGTTGCCAGCGCGAAGCCGGCAACGAAGTCTTCGTTCAACTGGCCGTCGACACCGAAACGGACGCGGATACGCGCGCGATTGCGGTCCGGAACGTTTTGCTGGGAGTAATCCTCACCTCGGACGCGCACGTCACCGCTGAAGCGGAAACGTCCAGCCAAGGCTTCCAGTGCGGACAGTTGGCGGCTGGTGTCCTGCTCTTTGGTGGCAACCGAGGCGATTTCGGTCTTGACCTCGGTAGCATTGCTGGCAGCCTGCTCCGCCACTTTCTGAGCATCCGCGGCTGACTGTTGTGCCTGGACTGCCGCACTCTGCGCTTGATCGACGCTGCTCTGTGCCTTTTGCGCGGCGGCGTTAGCTTGCTGACTGGCGTCCAGGAGTTGCTGCAGTTGAGAGCGCAACTGGTCCACCAGGTGGTTCTGCTGTTGGATCTGCTGTTGCTGGGCGCTGATCGCGTCCTTCAGGTCCTGGACTTCCTTGGCGGTGACGGCCGGCTTGGCCGGCGCCTTTTTCGTGGTGGTCGGAGGGGGAGACGACTGGGCGTAGAGAACCGCGGTCAGGCTCAACATCGCCACCGCGGAAATCAAGAGTTTCAAACGCGCTTGCATGGTTCATGCTCCTTTGTGATTTTTTTCAACGGCACTCAACGGTCCGTGCAGTTGAACGTGTCGTCCAAATATCACTATCGTAATACTTATGTCTATCGACTTACTTGTGTTACGAAATGCACCCGGGCGCCCTGGGAGAGGCAAAGTCGTTTTTGCACCCTGGGGACTACAGGAACGGATTACATTTTATGGCCGGCGTCAGACTCCACTTGCGCTGCCGCCGGGCGCTTCATTGCTGGTCAGCAGCTTTGCAGTGCTTCGAGATGGTTCTTATATCGTTCTTAACATCTTCCACCTGCAACGGGAGACCATCTACTCCATGGGCGGTATCGCTGGGATTGCTGCCTGCCTTCTCCGGTCGTACGCCGGTCTTAATCGTGCCCGGCAGCAGTTTCCCTTTGACTTCGACCTCATGGTGAAGCTGATTGTCGAGTTTGTTGCCGACTCCTTTGAGTACGTACACCAGGCTGGTTTTATTTTCGACCACAATGTAGTTGCCGCGCGAACCGTCGAGGCAACCACGAACCGTGGTGACACCACGCGCAGCATTGTCAGCCGACGCCGGCGGAGTTGTGGACTCCTGGGCAACGGCTAGCAGTGCCACGAACAGAAACACGGCCAGCGCAATTAGACTTCTTGAACGATCCATCTGTCTTTCCTCCTTGTTTTCGGTCACCGCAAGAGTGACCGTCCTTATTCTTCCCTGCCCCGGCTGCCATGAACCACCATCGGCAGCACGCTCGCTTCCTCGCCTTTCTTCTTTTTGCCTTTCTTCGATCCCGGGGTTCTTGGTCGAACAATGTCGGCCAAGGTTGTGTGTTCCAGGATGCGGGCGGCAGCGTTGCGAACATCGAGAAAGATCTGATACAGGTTGCGATGCTCGACGTCGCGGTCAATCAGGCTGCGCAGCTGATCGGCGTCGCCGAAGGGCGCCAACGGCCCGTCAATCAGCCGGATGATTTCGCTCAGACGAATGTCCGCGGGCGAGCGGCGCAACTGATATCCGCCCTTTGCCCCGCGCACGCTCTCCACGATGCGGGCGTTCTTCAGTTCCAGCAGGATCAGCTCCAGAAACTTTTCCGGAAGGTCCTCCTCGTAGGCGATGTCGCGAATGCGAATCGCCCCCTGGTTGTAGTGACGGGCCAGCATCATCATGGCTTGCAGCGCGTACAGACCTTTTTGTGAGATCTTCATGGCCGGTTAGTATGCCACAAACTCTATCTAATTAGTAGAGTTTGTTGCGAGCTTATTCAGCAATCTGCAGGCCAGCCGGATTCCGGCTGGCTGACTCTGCTCCGTCGCTTCCGAATCAGTCACTTACAGTAACTCCGCCATAACGCGAGCGGTAAACCAACTATGCACCCGGTTGCATCTGGGTGGCAAAACATTTCTCGTAGAAGCCGGCCCGATGCGGCTGCGAAGCTGCAAACCATCTATTGCGGGAGCGGCACAAAAATCGCGTTGGTAACCGGTGTATTCAGCAGATTGGTCACGGTGTCCGGAATGCCGCCTGCCGCGTCCAGTTCCGCCGGCGGCCCAAACCCGAGCAGCTCTGCACTGGAGGAGTGAATGACTCCATTCACCAGCGTGAAGTCGGTCAGCCCGGCAACTTCACTGAGCGCGGGAACGATCGAATCGCTGTCCTGATTGAAGATTTCCGGCCAGCCGGTTGAAGTGAGGTGCCCGGCGAGGTAGTCGCCAAAACAGAAAATGCGAATCGCCTCCGCCACCGGGGAGCTGTCCAATCCGTCCAACTGGCTCTGCGATTCGAGTCCTTTAATCAAGGCTGTCGGCAACGGGTGTGAGATGGGAGTTTGCAGGTTCTGCAGCGCCGGACTCAAACTGCCGTCGAAGCCATCGCCCTGCAGATCAGCCACGGCGCCAGTGGTGGTCGTGCCGTTGGTAAAAGTGACCGAGGTGAAGGCTGGGCTTCCAGAAGTAGCGAGCACGCCGCGCACGCACTCATTGTTGTTGTCCACCAGGTGAATGGCCAGTGGCGATCCCCAGTGGGGCGTACCGATCGTGATCACTTTGTGAACCGAGCCTAGCGCAAAGGTGGTATTGCCGTAGAAGTTTTGGGTGGTCGGCAAGGTTCGCGTAATGTCGCCGCCCATGCTGTGCGCCACAATGTCGGCTTGCACGTCGGCCACCGGAATGCTTGCCGGATTGGTGCCTTTCTTGAATTGATTGATGAAACCTGTGAGTTGCTTCAGGACTGTGGGAGCATTGTAGGCAAAACCCAGGGAATTCGCCTGCGCCGATTTTATCGAGCCAACTGCCCACGAAGGATACGAGGGTTGATACGATTGGATCTGAGAACCGATCGGGGCTGAATAGTTGGCGCGGTCGACGACAAACCTCGGGTCTGTGATCAAGGGAGTAAAACCGTTCCAAGAGGCGGGGCTGCCCCACAACCCGTGAATCAGCACCAATGGCGGCCGGAGGATGGTCACCGATGTGTTCGAAGACAGGCCGGTGTTCACCTCCAACACATTCAGCGAAATAAATCTCTCGGTGGAGTTTGCATCCTGACCTTCGGGCCGGGGAAAGTCGACGGGGACGCCGTAGATGGCAAAAGCCATCGGCCCTTTCGAGGTCTTCACCGCGCTGACCGTGAGTTGGCTGAGAGAAAAGACGGAAGATCCAATCGCTCCCAGAGCGCCGTCTTCCGCGGCCGAAGTGCTCTGCTGGCCCTGGTCGTTAATGACGGTGAAGGTTAACTGCTCGCCCACCGAGTTCGCTGGGACGCGCAGGACCAATTCGGTTGCGCCGTCGGCTGCAATGCCCTGCACTGGCCTGCCTGCAGTGGCCAGCGCGTTCACGTTCGTGGTCACCATCGAACCGCTGAGCAGGGTTGGTACAGGATCGAGCAGGGTCAACTGTGGCGGACCTGCGATCTGGGCCACTAGCGAGACAGGAATCAAAACACTCAGCATGACCGCTAGGAACGTCGTCGCGTACGTGGTGAATCTGGAGAGTCTGAGAAGACCATGCAGGAGACGCATATCCACCTCGGCGGATTGCAGAATCGCCGAACGTCCCGCCTGGACAGCCGTCAAGCGAGCTCGGCCGTTTAACGTCCAGCCTATTTATCACAGTTGGCGGCGCAAGACAATCAAAATTGGGTTGAAGTAAAGAAGCGAGCCGACCGCGCGATTAGTTTGTCGCATCGAACGCGACAGGTCGCGCGGCTCGCCAGATCCCTGGCTTCGCAAAAAGCGCTGGTTCGGGATGAGAACTAGAGAACTCGTACGATTTGCACGGTGATGTTGTCCGGCCCTCCACGTTTTCTCGCCAGCGCGACCAGGTTTCGACAGGCATCCGCCGCCGAGTTTTGGTTCACGGCCTCGCGGATCTCATCATCGGCCACTACGCCCCAGAGTCCGTCGGTGCACAGGAGAAGCGCATCGCCCTTCTCCAGGGTGAGGGCCTGCGCGGGAAGGTCCGGCAGAACTTCGGGGCCGACGCCCAGAGCGGCGGTCAGAATGTTCCGCTGGGGATGGGCCTCAGCCTCTTCAGCGGTAATGACTCCGTTTTCCACCAGACGGCTGACGTAAGAGTGGTCGTGAGTCAGGCGGGAAATTTCCTGGCCACGCAGCCGATACAACCGGCTGTCGCCGAGGTGAGCATAGTAGAGGTTGTGGCCTACCAGAGCGATGGCGGTTGCGGTGGTTCCCATGCCGTGCAGTTGCGCGTCTCGTTCAGCTTCCTCGTGGATGCGGCGATGGGCTTCGCGAAAGCCCTCAGTTAAGGACGACTGCGGGTCGCGGTTCGGCGATGCGGCGTAGGTTTCCTGAATGGCTTCGACCGCGATGCGACTGGCCTCCTGACCACCTTCGTGGCCACCCATGCCATCGGCCACCACTGCCAGTCTGCCCTTGCGCTCGAATTGTTCGGCAGTGGCCGGCTCCCAGTACAAAAAACGGTCTTCATTATTCTCGCGCTGACAGCCCACGTCACTCATGCCCGCCACGTCCATACCTGGCCGTATCCGCATAAAAGTTCGGATTATACCGGAGTTCAGGAATGTGATTGTACGGCCTGGATTTGTCGCCGCTGTCCCAATTCCAAAACCGAGATGTGCTGGTTGGGCAAAGAGACACGAAACGATGCGGCAATCCCTTGCCCTCGGGTATACAATGACGGACACAGTCACCGGCTGTGTGCCGACTGTTGTTATGCAATGTCAGCGCGGTGACGTTCGAGGAGGCACCAATGATTTCCCGCCGCCTGCTCGCTCTGGTTGTTCTCCTGCTTGCTCCCTGCGCGCTGGCACAGTTCAACAATCCCGACAACACTGGCAACGTTCGCGTCCGGGTGGTTTTCGAAAACGGCCGCCGCTGCACTACTCAGGTGCACCTTGTGCTGATGTCGAGTGCCAGCACCAGCCCCGTGGGAGAGACCTACAGCAATGATGAGTGCATGGCACAATTCGATAATGTGGCAATTGGCACTTATCATCTGGCGGTCAGTGGGAACGGAATTCAGGACACCGACAGCGGCTTGTTTGAAGTGGACTCCCGGAAAACCAGCCAGTTCCTTTACGTCACAGTGAAACCAACGAAACAAGCGACCGAGACTGCAAACGGCCCGGGCAGCCCGACCGTCGCGGCAGTAGATTTGAATATTCCGCAGAAGGCCCGAAAGGAATTCGACAAAGCCAGCGACTCAATCGCCAAGCAGGATTGGAGCAAAGCCCAGGAGCACTTGCAGAAGGCACTCGCCATTTACCCCCAATTCGCCGACGCTTATAACAATCTCGGCGTGGTCTACGCGCGTACCGGTGACCGATCCAAGGAACGGGAAGCGCTGCAAACAGCAATCCGTCTGAACGATCATTTTGCTCCCGCGTTTGTGAACCTCGGCAAGATGGCGATTGTGGACCACAACTTTCCCGATGCTGAAACGTTTTTGAGCAAGGCTGCCTCCATCGATCCCAATAACCCGCAAATCCTGGTTCTGCTGGCCAATGTGGAACTGATGAACCAGCATTTCGACGACGCCATCACCAATTGCCACAAGGTGCATTCCATGCAACATGGTCCGCAATCTCTGGTGCACTACATTGCAGCCCGCGCGCTGGAGCGCTTAAACCGGCTTCCTGAGGCTCTGGACGAGTTACGCACTTTTCTGGTCGAGGAACCCCCGGGGCCGCGGGCTGACGCCGCGCGCAAAGAAATGGCAGCCGTAGAGAATCAGGTTCGTTGAGTTTCGCCGACGGTTGCCCGTCCTCACAGCCGATTCCCTAGAGCATTCCGCCCGTCTTTACTGTCAGAATGTTTAGTGCCGTCTCAAGCTTCCGGATGGCTTCGGCAAGTTCAGGATGTTCGCCGACTTTCTTCTGCAGGGTCTTCAGTAATTCGTGAGCGCCGGTGACATGCTCAACCGCAGCCGCAGATTCTTTCCGCGGTGATTCGGATTTTGATGATGGCATGGGGCCTCCCTCACTTCTCAGCGACGGCCATTCGAGCCTGACGTGACAAGCAGATTATAGTATTTCTGCTGAGAGAGCCGCCGCTAGAGTCACATCGGAGCGTGATAGGGTGAGTGCTGAGATGAATCAGCAGGCCAATGCGCAAGTCAGCGACAAGCTGCGCGACATGCTGTCGCAAGGCCAAAGTCATTTCGCCGCCGTGTATCTGCAGCAATTTGACCCGCCTGTGGCAGCCGACCTGCTCATTAGCGCTTCCTTTGACGACCAGCAGGTTCTCTTCCGCGAGTTGTCGCCTGCGTTTTCTGCTTCTTTAATTCCTCAGTTTCCTTACTACCACGCTTACGTGCTCCTGCACACGCATCCTGCGGCGGCGATACGAGCCATCATTGACAAGATGGACCCGGCAGAGCGGATCCGATTTCTGGACGAACTCCCGGAAGAAGCCTGGCAGCGCTTGATGGACCAGTTGTCAGGTCACGTTGTCGAACAAGCGCCAGCTGTTCAGGAACCGCCCAAGCGAGTTGAGGTGGCAGCGCCGGCCATTGCGCCAATCACTTCGCCAGTTCCCCGCGCGGTTCCGACGGTGCCGATCCTCGAGGCGAAAGCGGTGGAGAAGAGTTTCGCTCAGCCCGATGGCAGACAAGTTCAGGTGATAGCGCCGACCAATCTTTCTTTGGAGCCCGACACGATCATTGCCTTGTTGGGCGCTTCAGGTTCGGGAAAATCCACTCTGTTGCGAATTCTTGCCGGACTCACGAAGCCGACTTCGGGCGAGGTCTTGTGGCACGGCAAACCGCTGACGGAGTCCAGTCCCAACGTTGCCATCGTGTTTCAGAGCTTCGCGCTTTTCCCCTGGCTCACCGTTCTGGACAACGTGGAAGCGCCCTTGCTGGCCCGCGGCATGACCCACGAGGAACGCCATCCGCGAGCGCTGCGAGCTCTCGATACCGTCGGTTTGAAAGGCTTCGAAACGGCCTATCCCAAAGAACTCTCCGGAGGAATGAAACAGCGCGTCGGCTTTGCTCGTGCTCTGGCTGTGGAGCCGGAGATCCTTTTCATGGACGAACCGTTCTCGGCGCTGGATGTGCTGACCGCGGAAAACCTGCGCGGCGAACTACTGGAATTGTGGCTGCGGAAGAACATTCCCACGCGCAGCATTTTTCTGGTCACACACAATATTGAAGAAGCAGTTTTGCTGGCTGACCGCGTCATAGTGCTGAGCCGGAATCCGGCCAAGATTCGCGCTGATTTCGAGATCGGTCTCAAGCATCCGCGTAACAAGAGCGCGGCGGAGTTTCTCATTTATGTGGACTACATTTACAAAGTCATGACCAAGCCGGAGCGCGAATTTGCGCTTCCCGCGGCAGTGTCTGCGGCTAAGTCTCCGTATCAACCGCTGCCCCACGCGCGTCCCGGCGGAATTGCCGGCCTGCTGGAGTTGCTGAACGATCGCGGCGGCGCGGACGACTTGTACCACGTGGCAGAAGAACTTCTCATGGAAGTTGACGATCTGCTGCCCATCGTGGACGCTGCCACGATGCTGGGCTTCGCCATCTCTCAACACGGCGATATCACGTTGACCCCGGAAGGAAAAGCTTTTGCGGAGGCCGACATCGCCACCCGAAAAATTCTATTCCGCGATGCCGTACTTAAGCACGTCACCTTGCTGCAGCAGGTCCGTCGCACACTCGAGAGCAAGTCGGACGGCGCCATTTCGGTGGAGTTTTTCCGCGACATTCTCGACGAGCACTTCCCGGAAAACGAAGTGCAGGCGCAGATCGATACTGCTCTTAACTGGGGACGCTACGCGGAGATTTTCTCCTACGACCCGGAAGGCGACCGGCTGCTGCTGCATTCTTCGGTTGGATCGGAAGCCGGAAACCTCGAGCATTAGGATCGAGCTAAGCCCATCACGATTCACATCCCTTCGCTGGTCATGATGAACAGCGGCTTCATCTCGAAGCTGCTGTAATGCGGACGCAGGCGCTCGGTGTTGTAGTGTAACTTCACGTTGACGACTTTTTTCGACGCGATCACCGCGTCGATGGGCATGTTGTCGTAGCGTCCGTTCTTGAGCACCACCAGCCGCCCGTGAACTTTATTCAGAATCAAATCCAGGGCAAGATTGCCGTACGCCATGGGAACAATGGAATCGATGGCGTCGGGATCGCCGCAGCGTACCAGATATCCGAGTTTCTGGTTGATCACGTCAATGGCTTTGCCATTGTTGTATTTCGGCGACAACTCTTTCAGCTTTTCCGAGACCAGATCGCCGATGCCACCCAGCTTCTTGTGTCCGTAGGCATCAAGATGGTGATCCTCAAAAACCATCTCCCCACCTTCGAACATCGCTCCTTCAGAAACCAGAACCACCGAATAGCGGCTGGGATTGTGGCGTCGGTCGGCCACCAGTAACTCGGTCAATCGCTCGATATCGAACTTGTGCTCGGGAATCACGCAGCGGTTGGCGGCTCCGGCCATGGTCGGCAGCATGGCGGTAAAACCCGCGTAGCGTCCGAAAACTTCCAGGACGAGAAATCGCTCATGCGATCCGGCCGAGGTCCGAAGATCGTTGGTCATCTGAATGGTTCGCGTCACGCAGGTGCTGAATCCGATGCAGTAATCGGTCCCCGGCACGTCATTGTCCATCGTCTTGGGAATGGCAACCACTTTCACGCCCTCCTGGTAGAGGCGCACGCCATAGCTCAGCGTGTCATCCCCGCCGATGGGAATGAGGTAATCGACTCCGAGCCAGGCGAGGTTCTTCAACACCTCCGGAGTCAGATCGTTCGTCGCGGCGCTATAAGTCTGCTGCAGGTGCGTTGGCACGCTGGATTGTTTCACCTTGCTGGGATTGGTCCGCGAGCTGTGCAGAAAGGTTCCCCCGGTGCGGCCGGCGCGATTGACAATGTCCTCAGTCAGCAGCAGAAAATTGTCGCTATTGTCGTAGTCGTTTTCGCGGATGAGCTCGACCAGCCCGCCCCATCCGTGGCGAAAGCCGACGACCTGGTAGCCCTCGCGCAGCGCGCGGATGGTGACCGCGCGGATGGCCGGATTCAAGCCGGGCACGTCGCCGCCTCCGGTCAGGATTCCGATCACGCCTTTCTTGGTTGCGAAATGCTCCATGGCATCGTCCTCGCTGCCCAGTGCTGTTGCTGTGATTTCATTCTATCGGATTGCTAAGGAAGAAAAGAGAGGAACGCGAGTGCGGCGGGTGTTGATTTCAAATCAGGACACGACGCCGTGGTTTTTCGTTATTGGTCGGCGGGAATTGTGCGACGGTTTCTGCAACGCGCCTACGGCAGCACGTGAAACGGCACGTTGCTGGTCAGCGTGCCGGTGGGCGTGGCCACGGTGACGTAGCCGGTCGTCGCTCCTGCGGGAACCGTGGCTACTAAGAACGTGTCCTGGCGCACGGTGAACGTCGCGGGAATGCCGTTGAATGAGACATTCGTTGCTCCGGTGAATCCTTGTCCCAGGATGCCCCTTGTCTGCCCGACTCTTCCGGTTGCAGCCACCATTCTTATGAACGGCGCCAATCCCGTCGAAAGGCTGAACACGGTTCCATAGTTGTGGCGACCGCCAGCCAAGGTTACTCCATAAAAGTTCCCATCCGTGGCTTGTAACAGATCGGCCTCCGGTTGCGAGCCGTCGGCTCCCACGAAACCGTGCAGCATTGTTATATTGACTCCATTTGGAGCGATGTTGAAAATCGACCCGGTGCTCCCGTTAACCCCAAGGCCGGTGGTTCCGTAAAGGTTCCCATCGGTCGCTTGAATCAGCCCGCCCCATGGGTTATATCCGTCGGGACAGTCGGGGAAGGTCATGCAAAATCGATACATTACGCTGAAGGTTCCCGAACTCGTCGTGCTGAATATCGTGCCTCCACCGCCGCCGGAGCCGCCGCCAATTACAGTTGTTCCGTAGAAGATGCCGTTGCTGGCCTCTGGAGCCAGTAATTCTAGAAATTCCGGCCCGACTCAACGTCATCAGCCGTGACCTTAGACGGTGCGAGGACCACGGCCCCTGTGGTCGGACCGGGCGCGTTGGCGTCTAACGCGAAGTTGCAATGAGTCGAGGCTGAAGTTCCTCGCCCGCCTCCGGCTCAATAGCGCTCAAAACCCCCGGCTGGGGTCGATGAGTGTAACCGCGATGTTACGTCAACGATCCGTTTTAGAACCAGCCCTCCACTTTGTCCCAATTTGGGAAGCACAAGTCGGCCTCTCTGTCATTTTTCTCCGCCGCCACAGTTTGGAAGTGTGCAATTTTGAACAGCGTCTGTTAAACTTGCGGAAGTGTAGAGCTTCCCAGGACGAACTTCATACCTCTCATACCCGTCCTTTTTCCCTTCATTTTTCATAAACAGTCCCTGGTACTAGTTCCGCGACTCTGTTAACGAGGGGGATGCGACTATGGCTTTCGTTGCATCGACCAAGAAAAA